>Ga0066860_10000062_pt1 | contig 47118 bp, 44 predicted proteins | sample ETN07SmetaG_FD_65601 | JGI IMG/M metagenome (GOLD analysis project Ga0066860, IMG submission 65601) | Marine microbial and viral communities from oxygen minimum zone, Eastern Pacific Ocean - ETNP2014F14-07SV275 | ecosystem: Environmental > Aquatic > Marine > Oceanic ... | reverse complement strand
AACGCCGAGGGCGTCCCCCGAAAGACGGGAGGATCGATCAACGGCACGGCTGATCACCGCACCCGGAAACTGGGGAATTTTACTTCGGCACTTCTGGGGAAACTTCAGTCGGCGTTGACACGCCTACAGCTTTGACCCATCTGATGTCGGACCGCGCCGCGCGGCGGCTCTGCGACCGGCTGGTTTTGCTGGGCGCGCTGCGCGAGCTGACCGGCCGCGACAGCTTCCGGCTCTACGGGCTTTGAGCATGGAGATGATCGACCGCGAGCTCACCGAGCTGCCGCGCGAGCTGCGCTGGCGCGAATGGATGCGGCGGATCGAGGCGGTGCTGTTCGCCAGCGCCCGGCCGGTGCCGCGCGCCGATCTGGCACGGGTCGTGGGGCAGGGGGTGGCGCTGGATCTGCTGATCGATGATCTCGCCGCGGAGCTGGCCGACCGACCCTACGAGATTGTGCGGGTCGGCGACGTCTGGATGCTGCGGACCCGGGCCGCCTACGGCGCGGTGATCCGTGTCGCCGCCAATGTCGGCGATCGGGAGATCAGCCTGTCCGAGCGTGACCTCGCGGTGCTTGCTGCCATCGCCTACCATCAACCGGTCACCCGCAACGGGCTCAGGGACATCTTCGGGTCCGAGATCTCCCGCGAGCTGATCGGCCGGCTGGCGGCGCGGGATCTGATCGCACCGGGGCCACGCGCGCCGCGGCGGGGCGCCCCCTACACCTACGTCACCACGCCGGGCTTCCTCGCCGCCTTCGGGCTCCAGGATCTGCGCGACCTGCCCGATGCCGAAGCGCTGCACGATGCGGGGCTGACGGGATCGTAGACAGCTACAACGTCACGTCTTCAAAATCTGACTGATCTTTGCAAGAACTTCATCCGCCCCGCCGGCCCAGTCTGCGATCTCGATGCCAGAGCTGTTCATGGCTCGACGACGCGTCTTAGGCTTTACCTTGCTTTGCATAAAGTCTTCGAAGACCACCACTGGTACTGTCTTCACCTCGTAGTCGTCTCTGAACACTTGCTCTGTCAGCAGTGCTTCAAGAACGTTCACCTCACTTGTCGCAGCGTAAACAGCCGCTTGAATCTTGGCGTCGCGGATAATGATATCAGCGGTATATTCCTTGTGATCCTTGGACAAAGCTTCTCGCTCGCCAACATGGAACTGTGAACCAAAGCGTTCCTTGATCGCCTCAGTAAGCTCTTCGCGGAAAGCGTTGCTGATCCTATCACGTGACAGAAATGCAAGGTCCTGAATGCGATTCAAGAACGACATGAACCTGACGGCTGCACTACCCAAGTCTGCTTCATCAGTCCAATCGCTTAGAAAGAGGGAATTCTCTTCATCGAATGCGATACCGTGCTCGGTTGCGAGCTGCCTCATCGCATCCATTTTCGTATCGGTTGTTAGGTCACCGGCAACGTCTTCAAGAAGGGCCAGCGTATCACCCCCATCACGCATGCGAACAAGGCCATCTGATCTCTCGCCGAACACGACCAACGGCTCACCATGAAGCCAGCTGAAGGGAGTCTTGATCGCATAGCCCAGGGGGATCTCTCGGACGGAGAGACCCTCACAAAAGGCAGCACAGATCTTCTTCTGCGCGTTCATACAATCATCTCTCCCTGAGCCGGAGCAGCAAAGCGGTATAGTTCCGAAGCAATCGTCACGGCACTATGGAGCGTAACGTCAAACTTCTCTGTGCACTCTCCAGTATAGCTCGGCCAGAAGCGAAACGTATCCCGATCTCGGGTCACCCCTGGAAGCACTCTATCGATGTCTCCCGTCGCAACGTGGCAGTGCCAGTTTGAGTGCGATGTGTGAAGATCATGACTACACAACACTGCCAACTGATCGCCGCGGACCTCCCCAAGCATCGCGTAGAAGCTTTCAAGCAGCGGATTCAACTGCAACAGAACACGGAACTCACGCTCACCGGAACGAAGGGATATAACACGCCATTGCCAGTCCGGCGAAAGTTTCAGCTTCTTGCGTCGCAGAGGCCATGAAGCGCGATCAATCTCGCCATTTGACCATTGACCATAGCTGACAACCGTTTTCTCGAGCCGAATAACATCTTTGAGCTTCATAAACCGGCGTTCCAGACAACCTATGGATCTTGGTAAGATTACAACTTCCGGTTTGTCAAACTCGCGCTTGCCGAGAGCCGACCTACAGAAGTACCTGTTTCGTTTGTGTTACCCCAGTAAATCCGTCCCAGACCAAGTCCGGAGATGCAGAAGGATCGTCTCAGTTGCCTGCAACCGCAACCAGAGCGTTAACGGATCACGTGGGAGCAGCTGGGGGACATTCCTAAGTCGCCGAGTTCGGGCATGGCCGAACTATGAACTGACTGCGTTCTCATGATCGGACGCCTGAAAGATGCGCGGCGAATGTCCGCCCTTCCCTCCCAAGACTTCTCCCGGCCCATTCCGGACCTTTGCAGGCCCCGCCAGGGCTGCGCCGCGGCGTCCTGAGAGCGGTTATCGGCGGCTGCGCACAGCATTGGTCATCTCGCGGCCGTCAGCTATGCGGGATAGAGCGGATGCCCGGTGAATGGGCAGCTCTCAATGACGGAGGGAAACGGTCATTCTCGAACGCCGATCACGCCGCTACGGCGCCAGTTTTCGATGCTGGTTCACAGTATGCGAGCGACGCGAAGGTGGCAGCGACCCGGAATACCCGCGAATGTTATGCTAAGCAGGTGACGTCAGCGCGGACTCGATCGCCACGACAGCGGCATGTCCGCCGGATAGAGTGCGCTCGACGAGGGCTTGCAGATGCGCGGTCGTCGCATCGCGCGTTCCGACATAGCCGGACTGCACAAGTTCGGCGAACCCTCCTGACCGCAAATAGTGGCCGTCGAGTTCGCGGTAGCTGAGGCGCATGCCGCCCCTCGGACCCACGAGCTTGTTTTCGGCACGTAGCCCCTCGAAATGGTCGAGACTGATCAAAAAACCAGCAGACTTGGCCTCGGCGTTCCGGCGCATGAACTTCAAAAAGAAGGCGCCGGCGTTCAAACGGTAGGACCCACTTGGCGACATATCACGATCAAAGCGCTTCATCCGCGCAATCTCATCCTCGAGCTGCTCATCGACCCGCAGCAGCCAATCATGGCCGTCATCGACCTCGACGGTGGACGACCCGGACTTCACGGATCGCTTCCGCGATTTCCCTCGCTCGAGCATCTTGTACTGCACCATGACGATCGAGCCGCGCCGACGGTTCAGATAGATCAGATCGACCCCGAACAGCTCTTCGAGCGGCCTCTTGTTTGCGGTCAGAACCTCAAGGGTGCGATCCCGCCCCTCAAACCTCGCACGCCCAGTCAGGTCGCTGTCGGCGAGCCGAAGGCCTGAGATAAAACGCGCATCGTGCTCTATTACGGCATCTTCGAGCAGTCGCACAGTGCCGAGGGCCGTCGCGCCCCCCTCGTTCAGCGCAAGATGCGATGCTTCGTCCGAGCCACCAAAGGCCTTGATGGCCAAGCGGACCGCGTCGTCCTGTAGCGCGCGGGCATCGGTGATCCGCCTCGGCCTTTGTACGAGCGTCGCGATGCTCCTGAGAGCGCCAATGGCCTCCTCGGACGCGGCGAGCTGCGTGAGGAACGCCAAGCCCAACTTGGGCGAGAAACTATGGAGCCCAGGCTCGAGAGCCCGCATGCCATCGCGCCTTTGACGCAGGGAAGGAGCGTCAATAGCGTTGAGAAGGCTATCATAGCGTGGTCCGACAACCGGCTTCACATGATCGAACACCACGCGGGTTTCGAAGGTCGACGTGGCGCTCTTCGAGCTAATCAATCCGACCGCCAGGTTCGGCGCGTTCTCGGTCAGAATGATGGCGAGCGCATTCTTTGCGACCTCACCAACTTCATCATGCGGAAAATTCTTCGAGAACCGTCGACCGCCTCGCCGACTCTCATCAAGTGCGGCCGCGTCGGCCTCGTCGAGACAGAGTGCTCTGCCCCCTGAAAACGCGACCATCTGAAACTGGAGTTTTGGGCTATACCCGGCTGAGACGAGGAGCGAAGCCATGAAGGCATCGAAGTTTTCGGACGCGCGGAAGGCGTTCCTCCTGAAGCAGGGCGGCTAAGGACAACGTCGTTGTCGAGATCCTCCATCGCAACGCGCGCAGGGGAAGAATGACGGGCGCAGTCGGGGAGGGACAAAAATGAAGGTATGAGACGGTTTCAGTTGAGGGGTCAGCTTTGCGTCTCTCGACAGACCGCTTTTCGCACCCGCAGCGAACGACGCTGTCCGCCCAACCTACCAGTCCGGCGGAACCGACCCTATTCGCGCACCCTGGCCCGGGAAACCGAACCGTCGAAATACTGCGGCCATCCACGGCGCAGCGTTTCTTGACGGACATTTCTCAAGCCCGTGCCATGAACCCAGTTCCCGGGCATGGAACATCTGGATCCCGCTCATCTCCTCGACGCCCAGCCGGTGGCGCAGCAGCTGACCACGGCAGACTACGTGAAGCTGCTCCATCCGATCACTGCGATCGGAAAGCCGACGATCATGACGGCCGTAACCGGAATGCGGATGCACAGCAGAATTTACCGGACCTATGAGGCGCCCTGGATCGCCGAGTGCTGCGTTGACACAGCCGCCTACATCACCCTGAACCGGTTTCATGGCCCGCGTCGGGACCGGCGGCTGGCCGCCCTGAATGCCCTTTACCTTGACCTCGACGTCGACCTCGCGCCTCGGACCCTCGCCTCGGATCCGGCGGCATGGGCGCAGGCGTTCACCCGCGACGTCGAGCGCCGCGGTCTGCCGGTCCCGTCCTTCGTGAACTTCACGGGGCGCGGGCTTGCGGCCATCTGGTTGATCAATGACCTGCCCCCGAGGGCCAGGCGGCGCTGGAGCGCGGCGCAGAAGGCGCTCATCGGCCTGTATAGGCGTTATGGCGCGGACCCTCGCTGCTGCGACACCGCCCGGGTGTTCCGAATTCCGGGCTCGATCAACCTCAAGAGTGGCCGCACGGTCGAAATCCTTGGCGGAAGCCTGCAACGCCATTCCTTCGAAGATTTTGCGGACCGGATCTACATCGCCTCCGGTCGACCGACCCGCCGGGAACTGCAGGCCCGAAAGAGACAGAAGGCGTCTTCGGGGCAGGGCGGGTCGCGCCGGTCCAGGCTGAGCCCCGGCCAGCGCTTCGTCGCAATTCAGGAAGACTTGGAGCGCCTGCTGGATGCCTGGGGCGGTCGTGTGCCGGTCGGCCACCGGAACACATGGCTGCACCTGTGGGCCACCTGCCTGACGCATCAAGAGAACCCCGGGGATGTCGACGCGCGAACCCATGCGATGGCGAGCATCGCGACCCCGGGGCTCTCCACCAACGAGGTGGGCGCCATCGCCAAGCATGCCGCGGAAAGGGCAGCGCTTCCCCGAAGCGGATCACCGATGTCGGACGGCCGCTATCATTATGCCGGCGAGACGCTTGCCGACCTGCTCTGCGTCTCGGACGAGATCGCGCGTGCGCTCGGCCTGCGGCAGATCTTCTCGCTCACCGAACGCAAGCGTCGGAAAGCCGACAAGCAGCGGATGCGCCGATCGAACTCCGGAGCCGTGACACGCGCGCGCTATCTCGCTTCGAACGCAACATCCCGCACGAAGCCGTGGGAGGCGCAGGGGATTTCGCGGGCCACCTGGTATCGCCGGCAGAAGGCCGAGGCAGAGACGTCAAACATGCGGGAAGCCCGAGAGCATCTTGGTGAGACAGGTTCGTGCCCACTACAAGGAGCTTTGCTCTGCCGAAGGCTCGGGGAGGGAGAGGGAGTTACCCGGACAACTGGTCAGTCGTCTCCAAACACGCCCACGCGCACGACAGGCGCCGAGAACCTCGCCAGAATCCAGGGGGAGCGATCGGGCGCCGACAATGGAGCACGGGAGGCGCCGTCGGTGTCGGCCCGGACAGAACTGGTCGTCGTCCGACACCGGGCAGAGACGCCGGAAGGACAGGTCGTGACCGGCTTCCAGGCAGACGGGGTGGAGCTTCGCCGGATGGCGTTTGCCTCCATTGGCGGCACTGGCCTCACCCCATCGATCGGTCACGCTTTGCACAGGGATGCCACCGCGAAGCCGCGAGGCGCCAAGAGGAAGTCCGAGCTGAATTGTCGCCCCCATTCAATCGCGGTCGCGCCAGCCCGGCCGCATGACCTTGTCGAGGTTCTCGTATGGCGCGGAGTCGAGAAAGCGCTGGAGGCGCTCTGGATCCCTTGGCCGATCCCGTCCGGCGGTGTTTCCGAGGTGCCGCATCCAAAGGCTCACCCCGATGGCGACGACGACGGAGGCGACAGAGAGGATGATCTCGAAGGTGGTCATGGGCTCTCCTGCATTCGATGTTGCATGATAGCATGAGAGACCGGATCACGCCGAGGAAGGGCGGACAACATGCCAAGGATCTGCAAATGGGGCAATGTGCTCGCCGTCAGGATCCCCGCCGCCTTCGTCCGTAAGCTCGGGCTCAGAGCCGGCGCTCGCATCGATCTCCACGCCAAGGGCGGTCCTGTCGTCACCTTTATCCGCCGGAGACGTCTGGGAGGTATCCTGACCGGGCTTCGACGGTTCAGGGGGCGGCCATCTGAGAACGGCAATTTCCGCCGCCATGAGGCGCACGATCGGTTTCCAGTCGCCTTCAAGAAAGCTCGCGGCACGGTGGATCCCGAGATCGACCTCGGACTTTGAAATGGGCTGGGAAAGACAGGATGGGCGTGAGCCCCAGGACGGCAGTGAGAAAGTCGATCAGGATAGTAACAGGGTGACCTTGCTGCTGAAGGCCTAAACGTCCTCCTGTTCCTCCGCCCTCTCTCTGGAGGGAGGGGAAGACGGGAGAACCTTCACCGCTGAATTGCTTCGCAAAGTTCGACTGGGTTGTGCTGATGGGCCCGACGATCCCGCGGCTGTCCGGCGGGAGCGCACGAAACGCGCTCGCGGCGATCTCCTGATTGAGCGCATGTGCGATTGCCACGACGCTCGAGAAATGCCCCCAATTTCATGATGCCCACTCATAGTCCGCCGGTCGTCTCGGGCCTGTCTTGACGAAGGCCCGAGACGAACAGCGGACTACGTTCTGCTTCTATCGGTTTGATCCGCTGGAGAGCGGCACGCGGTTGCATGGCTGTCGATCTCGGGACCTTCGATCTTTTCCAAGACAAGGACGTGACCGATGACGACATCCAACTCCCTCGAAGACCTCGCCTTTCATGCCATCCGCAGCGGTCGCGTCTTCGCGCGCCTCTGGCGCGACGCCGGGATCGAAGCCCACAGGACCACACGCCCCTCCTGGACCGCCACGTTCAACCAGCTCGATGAGGGTCAGTTGATCAAGGGGGTCGACCTCGACGGCGTGGCGGCCATGGGCGACGCGCTGCGTCGCGCGCTCAACATCGAACGCCCGGGTTATGGTGACCGCGCGATGCAGGAGGATACGCGGTATGACGATCTGGCCTGGGAGCCGCGCCTCAACGAACTGCGTCGCGTGTCAGAAGCCTACAAGCACTTTCGTGACTGTCAGGAACGCTATGCCGACCGCCTGACGGCCGAACGCGAGGCCGCACGCGCGTTCTGACCCTGACTCGGCCGGGCCTCTCACCGGAAAGACTTGCGGCGGTCAGGTCGTCTCGGTGACCACGCGAGGATCACCTCGGATGACCCCGCCGCTTCCGGTGGGCCTTGAGATCGAGGCGGGCTGGCCTGCCCCTGGAGCCGGCCAGCCTGTGCACCTATTTCGTCTGGCCGTGTTCAACTCGGCCTGAATGCGCAGACCTGCATGAAGACCCATTGCGCCCCGGACGGCGTTGAGATCGAAGCTCCTGATCTCGAGAGAGGTCTTCTCGTTCCGCGGAGAGGCCCGGTTTCCCATGCAACGCAACGGCGTCGGACGCACGATATCCAAGGCGACGGATTGCGCTGACAAGCTCTTCTGAGCGTCGTGTTGAGAAGGTCGGTTGCTGCGATGAAGGAAGTGGCCAGTCTGCGCGATACAATCGGCCGCATCGGGACAGGAGGCCTCCCTGGCGCTGGTGCGCAAATCAGTGACGGGCGCTTCCGCCCCTCATTTTGCCGCCCTTGCCGCGGATCTACTGCAGCCCATCGGCATAGTCCCTCAGCAGGCGCAGGCGATCCGTGGCATAGGCCACGATCTGCTCCGCGATCTCGACGGGATAGCCTTCTGGCAACCCTTCCGACGCGCGGGAGAGCGCACCGGGCGCCGCCGCCGCAAGCGCCTTGAAGGCGCGCAGCCGGGCCTCCAGGGGCACGCCGGCCTTGCGGGCCGTCTCGTCGAAATGACGCGGCACGATCCGATCCAGTCGGTAATGACCGCGCCGGCCCACCGACATGGCCAGTTGCAGATCCTTATGCCGGAACGTCGAGCGAAGCTGCTGCGGCGCCGCGCTCATGATGTCGTAAAGCGGGGTCAGCCGGAATCCATCGCCCTCGAGGAAGATGGAGAAGTTCTTTGCATGCCCGTCGATTCCGGCGATCATCCAGTTGAAGAGCTGCGCCTTCAGGAATGCGGCCTGGTCCGCGATCGGATCGTCGGACTGCCGCAGCAGCGCGAAGCACTCCCTCATCGAAGGGCCGCCATGCTGCTGATACTTCTGCCCGGAAAAGCGGCCCATGGCCTGAAGGAAATCCTCCTGAGGGACGCGCACCAGCCCGCCCGCCCGCCGCGGTCGCCGATCGAACCGCTCGACCACGAGCGTGATCTGCTCCTCGAAGTGGTGGATCTCAGCCTGGGTCGCCTCGAGCCCCATTTCCCGCGCGAGACGCAGGCAGAAGAACTCGTTCTCGACACTCTTGGTAAGGTCGAGACCGCCGCCGACCACGCCCATGGGTCTTTTGAAGATATGCGTCGTGGGGGTCAGCCCGGTCGGCCTTAGCCAGGCACCATCATGCTTGAGGTATGCGGTCTTTTCCTGCGCGCCTGCGAGCGAGATCCGGAAGGGCTCTTCCGGATTTATACCGAGCGGCGTCGTGCTGAGCGATCTGAGGGTTTCCGCGATCTGGGCCTCGGATTGCGGCGTGCCCTCGATCCGGAACGGGTCGGCCGGCGTCACCCCATGGGGCAGGAACTGCATTGCCCCCACGCAATCCTGGCCGATCGCGGCGAGGAGGTCGTGGGTGCGATCGCTGCGCGCTTCCGTGCGCTCCGCGATCACCCGTCGCAGTTCAGGAACATCGGGAAGCAGGTTCTCGAAGACCGCATCCACGTGGTCCCCGTTCTGGGTCGAAGACACCAAGGGCAGGGACCGCGAGATCGGAAAGCGGAACTCCCATCCCAGCCAGGCCTCGTCGTAGCGAAAGCTCGCGCCGGCGGAGGAGCGATAACCATAATATCCTGCGAGCCGCCCGTTGAGATAGACGTCGAGCGTGTGGGTGAGCGATCTGCGCCCCATCAAAAGATATCCTCGGGCCTGGGCCGCGCCGCTTGGGGGGAGGCCCCTCGCCGGGGCACGAGGCCGAGGTCCAGCTCGAGCGCCGCCACCACGGCGAGAAGAAGGCTCAGCTTGGGTTCATGGGCGGCCGTCTCGATCCGCGAGATCTGGCGCGGGTCCGTGCCGGCCTGCCGGGCCAGATCGCCCTGCGACCATCCCTTCGCCTTGCGCGCCTGACGGAGCTGATGGCCCAAGGTTTTCACGTTCCGGAATATACTCGCGTCCATGCCTGCCCCACATGTCATGCTTGTAGCATCTACTTATATGCCATTCTTGTAGTTTTAATGCTATACAGCAAACTTGTAGATAAATGCAAATATGCCAAACGTGATGTAAGGGTGTGCAGGCTTTCTGTCCGTTCCAAGACAGCCTCCAGTTCCCGTCCGCGTTTCATGCAGGCCGACTTCGTCTGTCGGGGGACAGACGCTATACTGGCAGAATGGCTATCGCATCTCATCCAAGCCCGACCTCGCAGGACCTGACCCTGTCAGATGGCACGGTGGCGCTCGACGCGCTCCTCGAAGCGCTGCACCTGACCAGGACCGAACTTGCATGCGTGCTCGGCATGTCGCCGGGGTCCTTGTCCACGGCCCAGCGTCTGTCGTCGGAGGTCTCGCAACAAAGACTTCGGGATTTGGTTGAGATCCTCGTGCGGGTCACGCCGTGGGCCGGATCCCTCTCCCGGGCGTTCGCTTGGTTCTCGACGCAGCCCCTGCCATCTTTCGGTGGCCGGACCGCGGCGGATCTGGTCCGAGAAGGACGCGCCGAAGCCATCAGGTTCTATGTTTCCCGCATTGCCCTCAGCGGTTACGCGTAAGGCAGCAAACCAAGGCGGCGGCTGACATCGACATGCCTTGCGAACGCCCCTGAAACATGAGGAGGGGGTAAGAGCTTGGCTATGACACGTCCGGTTTCGCTTGACGTCAGCCTGCGTTGGAAACGGGAATTTTCCTCGGAACGCCCGGGCCAAGGCACCTATCTCGGAAAACATACTTGGTGGGACAGACAGCTCGGTTCGGAAGATCGGGAAGCATTTCCTTTGTAGAGCCGCAAACCCCCAAAAAAGTTTTTCGCTTCGAGCGAACGACCAATCTTCTCCTTGCCAGGCAATGACGCCTGAAACCAAGCCGCCAGATCGGCTGAATGCTGCAAGGAAACAAATTCATCATGCTCACATACAATAACCGGCTGGACGTCTCATTCAAGAATACCATGGATATCCACGCCTTCTACCAGTATCTTTCCGGCCCGAACGGACCCGTCGATTTTGATTACATCATTCGGTCTCCCGATATCCTGAGTCACCTCAACGAACGGAAATACGTGACATTCGTTGTCGACGGGCAGCATGTCGTCCATGCTAACTCGTATAAACGTCGCGACGAACTGTCAGGCGTCATCGAAGAGCGCCCTTTCACGGCAGAGGAGGCGGCTGAATTCGACAGTCAGCCATATCAAACTCATGCAGAATGGGCGGCGACCTTCTGGGGATCTGAAAGCAATGCTATTCATGCAAAGGTTCATCACAAAAAAGACACGGGAACCATCAGGTTCGTCACCCGGGGCGGCCCCCCTCGCGGAATTGTCCGGGCTCTGAGAAGGGTCTTTTGTGAGGTCGAGATCGAAGCCTTCTACGATAACCCACAGAGGTTCATATCGGGGTATTACTGAAGAACGGTCGGCATCATTCTTGGTGAAGTAATTGACACTGAGAAGCGGTAGTGCGGAGGCTGAGAACAGCCTCCACATTCGTCTCAATCTCCCTGACCTTGTTTTCAACCACTCGCCACCTCCTCGGCGCCGCAGGAGCAGGTCTCGCGCGTCCTGACCTGGTCATCTGCGGTATGGCAAAGCCTGCGGCTGGCGTCATACAGGGCCACGAGTTCCGACTTCGCGATCGACGGCACGGCGGCGGTGTTGTGCCGCACCATATCGAAATCGATGACGTCGAAGCGGGCCCACAGCTCAGCTGGGCTGCAGGCCATGGCACGCAGGAACAGATGGGACTGCGCGCTCCCGGCGTCATCGAGCATCTTCAGCCGACCGGCACGTCCACCCACGCGCTGGATCGCAAAGTCGGCCTCGGCCCGGCTGCAGAACTCGTAGTCAGGATGCCGCGTTTCCAGTGCAGGCCGTGGTCGCGGCTTGGCGCGACGCTCCCAGATCTGGATCGCGCAGCGCCGCTCGCGCGGCCGACCGTTGGATCCCACCATCTGCACCGTGGCCTCGATGTCATCGACAAGGTGGAAGGCCGAGTCGAGCTGGTTCTGCACGCTCGTCTTCCGGAAGCTGAGCGGCACCGTGATCGTGATGGACTGTGCTTCCGCCGCGGCTGAATTGAAACGCGCGATGGCCTCCCGGGTCGGTGCACCTCCGGCAATGTCATCAATGACCACCCGGTCGAACAGCACAGCGGCGTCGGCTTCGGGCATGTTGCGCTTCCCCCCAGCCGCAGTCGCAGTCACGCCGTCGTTGGGCTCACAATGTGCCGGCGCGCCGGGCGTTGCCTGCTGCGCGGCCCTGTCAGCCTCATCGACCGACTGTGTTTCAGGGGCGGCGGGCACCTCCTGTGCGATCTGCCGCGGCATCGACACTGCGGGGTCAGCAGTTACGGTCCGAGCTTCCTCGGCCAAAGCCGCTACGTAAAGTTCGATGATCTCGCTCATGTTGATCGAACCGCCGCCGGCGCCGTTGCGGGCATGCTTCGACATATCGAGACGCGCGAAACGCTCCTCCAGCGCCTTCGGGTTGCAGCCGGTGGCCCGCAGAAAGATGTTGGACTGCGGGCTCCAGTTCTGGTCGACCGGCTTCAGCTGACCGGCATGCGCGCCCACGCGCCGGATCACGAGATCCGCTTCGGCTTGGCTGCAGCGTTCGAAATGCGGATGCTCAGTCTCGAGCGCATGCAACTGGCGTGGTTCCGAGCGGCGCTCCCAGATCTGCAGCACACAAGGGACATGAACGGTCTTGCCTTCGTAGATGAAGGCATCCTGCGGCACCTCCTCCTCGTGCACGAGGTGCAGGCGCGTGTCGACGCGGTTCTGCATGGTCATCTTGCAAAACGACGCTGGCAGGATGAGTGCGACGACGTCGGCGAGGCTGGCTGCATGGTTCAGAAAAGCGAGTGCCGTATTGTTGCGGAAGGGTGGATTGCCGATGATCAGGGTGCGGCCCAGGGGGCCCGTGGGCGACCAGCTCAGGAAGTCGGCATCGATGATGCCCGGCGCCTTCGGATCGAGGTCGAGCGCGATGCAGTTGGGCCCGAGATGGCGTGAAAAGGCGCCGGTGCCGGCGGAGGGTTCGATGATGGTGTCGAAAGGGTTGGCGACGTAGCGCGCCAGAACCCGCTCCACGTAGGCAGCCGCAAGCTGCGTGTTGGTGTAATACTGGCTCATCTCCGCGGCGGTGGAAACGTAGGAGGTGCCGGCGGGTTTGCTCTTGGTGGTCATGGATCGTGTCCCTCGTTGTCTGCGAGGGGGAAATTGATCCGAGAGCCCAAACCCAGAAGCGGGTTTGTTCCTAATTAGCTATTAGATTTCAATGACTTGAATTGGGGAGAAGATTTTTATGCGGTCGCAGCCTGTGCGGCATGGCCTGTCTGCCTGACGGAGCCATGCTCGGCCGAGACAAGGTGGTATCAGCTGATTTCTGCAGCTGGCTGCGCATGCCGCAAAACGAGCCTATGCTTCTCGGCATGGCTGACCCGTTCCCCCCGTTCCCGAGCGCGCAAGATCTGATACGGCCCAATGGCAAGGTTGACATCGATGACCGTCTCGAAGTGCTCGGCCTGAGCAGGGCCGAACTCGCGCTCGTTCTCGACCAGCCGGAGGAAGCGCTGAGTGAGCGTGCACGGCTGGAAACGCCGGAAACGCAGCGCAGACTCAGGGATCTGATTGAAGTCCTCGTGCAGGTCGTCCCATGGGCTGGCTCATTTTCTGAAGCCTATGCTGGGGTTTCGACATGGCCCCTCGCGTCCTTCGGTGGCCGAACCGCGGCGGACCTGCTGCGGGAGGATCGCGTCGAGGCAGTAGCCTCCTACGTCACCCGGATTGCTCAGGAGGGCTACGCGTGAGATGGACCGGACGGGCATGCAGGAGGCGCCACCGGTGTGCCGGGCCAATCTGGTGACATCGGCTTGCACCAGCAGGTCCATGAGCCCCCGGCTGGCCCGCGGATATTTTAGAGGACGCTCTCAACGACGTTGGACGGGCGTGGGGTGAAAAGGCTTTCGCTGGCTCAATGACCAAACCGGACCTCCCCAAAAGCCGGCGCTTATACCGGTCGGTGAGACACGATCGGTGTTTGGGGAGACTCTGCCCCTGCTTCCTCTTCAGATAGGGCGGTTCAACATATGCCCTGCAGGTCCGAAAAGGCCTCCTGCCGCCCGAGCCCGGTGAACACAGGGAATAGGGCGAAGGAGCTACGGACCTGGACCCTCCGAAGGGCAGCCTGCTCGTCCAGCCGCCCAAAATGAATTGCAGACATCTACTAGTCAGTGGGAGCGGTTGTCCTGGAGGGCGAGGCTGTCTGCCTTTGCGGGCTTTCCTCTTGCTGCAGGCCCTGGCGCGACACTGAATGCCCGCGTGATTTCAGGCGGTTTGTTTCCGGCTTTCCGCCATGGACCCAGATCCCGTTTGCCGGGTCAGTTCCCCCCGGCCGGGAGCATGCCATCGGGGCACGTCAACGGATCCGCTGTCGCGGCGGATCCCTTCCGTTCACGACATTGAAAACTGAAAGGACAGACCCATGGGTCTTGATATGGGCTTCGTCAAACGTCGCGCACAAACCGAGATCGCCTACTTGCGCAATCATAGCCAGTTCGCCAACAGCTTCTTTGAATTGGACCTCCCCCCGTCCGAGGACGACAGTACCGATTTCCAGATCGAAGACTGGATGGTCGAAGCGGTGGCCTGCCAGTGGGACACCGATGACACAGAGGTCGCGCGCGCGGAAGCTGCGCTTTCGGAGGCGGAGTTCGAACGGATTTGTTGGAGCCATGAATACGATCATGACACCTCGGAACTCCGGGCGGCCTACCGACGGATTCTTGAAAGGCTGCACGAGGCTGTCACGGCTTCGGACCCCGTGGTGTGCTACTGGTCCGCTTGAAGCACGACCTCCACCAATTGATCTCCTCCGGGGTTTTCGAGCCCAGCAACGCAGGTGAATTGTCTTGGCGATCGCCGTCGCGGCGCCCTCCGTGTCAGGGGCCGCGGCGGCCTCGTCCTAATGGAGAGGACGATGACCACGGCAGATGTGCTCACCAACGTGCACGGCCCGGAGCTTCGGCCGCGGCCAGGTTCTGCTCTGCCGGGCATGGGAAATGGCCCAGTGGTGCAGGGGAGAACACGGGGCTGCGCGCTTTGCTGGACCGCATGATCCGGAACAAGGGCTGCCAGCCCGGGCAGGCGGGTGCGAAATGACACGCCGACCAACACCGTCGGCGCGCGGGACTTCGCAAACCGGTGGGGGTCTTCGAAAAGCTCCGGAACGTCGCAAGGGCTGCCGGCGTTCCATGCGCCATGGGCGATCGTGAGAGCCGCGATCTCGGCAAGCCGAAAACATCGTGTATGCCCTGCCGCGCCGCAGAGCGATGTCTGGGCGGCGCTTGGTGTTCGCGAAACCCCACATCGCATGGTCATCACGTGGCGCCGCTGGTGCTGGCAGCGTCTTCTGGCCACCATCCACAAATGTCAGCTGCACCTGAAATCACCGTGGCTATGGTGCACAAGCACGACGAATGCACCAACGAGGCAGCCACAACGCGCCGGTGCCGGACAGAAATTCGCGGCGCATCCCGATCTCTTTTCAACATTGAAGAGGAGGCATCGTCGGTGGAGGACGAATTCCGTTCAGACGCGTCTTTGGGCAGGCCTGCGGACATCAGGAACCGGCGGTCTGCGCAGCCATGCGGTTCCGCCAGCCAGCGTGATCGACGGCCCTGAAAGACTGAACGGTCGGGGTGGTTGAGAGCACCTCATGTCCAGATAACGCTGCCACCATACCACCTCTGGTGAGCGTAAGGCCGTCGAAGCATGAAGGCCTGTTCGGCGCACGATGCGCGGGTTTAGCCAGCTATCGGAGGGGTGTCGCTCATGCTGGTCCGGGTTGAGACCCACGAACGAGAGCAGGTCGATGACGACGTTGCCTACGTATTTCACGACACGAACACACCTTATGCAGCTTCGCCGAAGGGGCCCCGTGTAACGCCTCAAGGCCAGGAGACCGGGCCTCCCTGACATCATGACCGGGGACAATGCCCACGGTCGCAAGAACCAGCGCCGTCACGCTTGAGTAGAAAATTCGCAGAATCTTTTCCGCGCTTGCGCGGCTGATCCGAGGTCCCGTGCGACACCACGACGGAGACCTACCGGTGACCAAAAATAAAAAGACCATCCCCGACAAAACAGCCGGGTGCGGCATGGAGCAGCTTCTCAGCCGCGCGCGGCTGATCGCGCGTTGGCGGCACGGATCGGACAGCTTCTTCTGGCGGGCCGAAGCTGACGGCCTGCTCGTCCCGATCCGCGATGGTCGCCATGTCCGGTATCTCTGGCCAGCGGTGTTCCGTTTCGAGGGAGGTCTGCCCCCGAAGGGGTTCGAGACAGCCTACATGGCCGATCTCATGACCCCGGAGGAGGTGGCCCGCCGCGCCGAAATGAGCCGCGACACAATCTTGAGAAAGGCGAAATGCGGCTCCCTCTCCGCCCGACGCGTGGGTCTCAGCTTTCGCTTCGTGCCCGCCGAGGTCGATCGGTGGATGGCGACATGGACATGATGCCGCGTGCACGCGCCCGTCTGCACCGTCTTGAACGGAGTCCCCTTGAAAAACCGTATTTTACGGACGTTCGAACAGAACGCCCCACAAGGTTTATGGGCCAAATCTGCGTGGGCGTCCCGTTCATCTGCCTATGCATGAACGGGCTTTCGCCCCGATGAAAGGACAAACCCGTGACTGAACGCACCCTTCGTATCGAGACGCTGCTCGACGTCTATTTGCTCCTTCCCGAACTCTACAGCGAAAGCTCGGCCAAGGCCTACGAGTCGTCGTTCGGCCGGATCGAACGCCTGACAGGCCGACGCCTGTCACAAATCTCGGCAGACGTGGTGGAATGGGAACAGCTGGCGGCAGAGATCGTCTGGGCGGGAGAATTTACCCGGGCTCGGACCCCGGAGGCCCGACAGCGGGCGTTCGATGGTTTCGTAGGTCGCGTCTCTGCCGCCATCCGCCGGGCCCGCGAACGGGCCACGCCCCGGACGGCCGCGGCCTGTGCCGATGCCGCGGCCACATGGGAGCGGGTCGCCCGGTATGTCGCGGCCGCGGAGAACACCTACGATGCCCAAGGGAAAGCCCTCCTGCCCAACAAGGCCTCGCTCTCCATCGAGAACCTGCGCGCGCGACTGGGCAGGGTCCCTCCGATGAGTATCGACACCGCCGGTGCCGTTGCGGCGCTGGCCCATATCCCTCCGAATAAGGTCGACAGCTACCGACGATCGATCCGGTTCTTCAACCGGTTAATCGCGGAGCGCGGCACCCATTCTGCCATCGCCTCGCTCCTCCCGGCGCGGCCGATCGGACCGTTGCCCACGCAGCGCGATCCCGCGATGGATTGGACACGCTGCACCGCAGAGTTTCAGGCCGATCTGGAACGCGTGATTTCGCGGGCTCTCCGGGCGCCGCGGCGCCCTGATCAGTTCGGGGGCCGGCTCGGATCGGATCCAGTGGCCAATCGGCGCCGGGAAACGGGCGGTCGGAAGCGCCCGATCCGCAACAAGGATGCTCGTGCCAAGGCGTTCCGCAGGGCCCTCTCCTGGCTGGCGCGGCACGCCTTCCCAGAGCGGGAGCCGGTTCTCGGCCTCGCGTCGATTATGGATCTGCTCACCGAGGACAACGTCGAAGCGGCGGTCGAACGGTTCCTCGATCGAAGCGCAACGGCGATAAGCCTCAAGGACGCGAAGAAGACCACGTCGCTCACCACCTGGCTTTCGGATCTCGGCACGATCGCCGAGCGGAACGGGGCCGGGGAGGCGTTGGTGTGGGCGATCGAGGACATGCGGCTCGACCTCGGCGAGGAGTCCGATGCCACACGCGAGATGTCGGCGTCCCGGGAGGCATTCGTCAAGCTCGTGGATCGGGACCCCGCCGTTGTGCGCGCTATCGTTACGGGTCCGCGCGTGTTGCTCGCCGAAGCAAGACGGCTGCTGGGCCGAAAGAACCTCACCACGCACCAGCGCACCGAGGCGCTGCATCTTTTCATGGCCGCGACCATGCTCGCGATCCAGCTCGCGCGCCCGCTCCGGACCCGCAACGTCCACGAAATGCTCTCCGAGGGTGACATGCCCGAACTCGTGCCGCCCCGGCGGGAACGGGCCTCGGCATGGCTCGATATCGGCCGGGGCCGGGTAAAAAACCGCAAGCCGCTCGAAGGGCGGATTCCCGACTGGCTGTGGGCGGTGATCTCCGCCTGGATCGACGAGGGGCGCCCGGCCTGGCGTGACCGGGCCACCGTCAAAGACGCCGCTGCGGCAGACATGTCAGACATCGGGGCGGGACAGGCCAGGACATGCGACGATGCCAATGGAGCGCCGCGCCATTGCGCGAACCATCACCTCTTTCCCGCACTCTCGGGACCGGGGGCGGTCAGCCGGCAGCTCATCAACAAAGCCTGGAACCGCGGCATGGCGCGGCTCGGGCTCACTGGTCTCACACCGCATATGATGCGCCACGTCGCAGCCACCCTCTACCTCGCAAAGAACCCCGGGGATTACGCCGTCGTGGCCGCGCTGCTCGCCGACAGCCTGCGCACCGTCGAGACCTTCTATGCCCGTGGCGAGGGCCGCGCCGCCATGGATCTCTTCGCCGAGGTGCTTACCGAACTCGACCCCACACTCAACCTGAAAGGAGTGGCCTGATGCCGACACGCCGTCACTCGCGCGATGCCAGGGTTGCGACACTCATCGCGCGCATGCCGAACGTGCCGCGGGATGTCGCTGCACTGGCCGCGGCCGCCGCCGTCGACGGGCGCTTCACGTCCCGGGGTGGCCCGGCTGCGCTCGAGCGCTTCTATGGACACATGCTGAAGACCCGCCGCGCACCGCAGCAGGTGCGGCTCGAGGATTTCGCGGCGGTGACCACGAGCCGCACCGGCCTCATCACCCTGATGAACGCGCTCGCGGCTTTCGATCCCGGGGTGCCCCTGGCACCGGCGCGGCCGCTTCGCCAGGACTGGGACCGCTGGTTGAACGCGCGCTATAACGCGAAGGAAGCCCGTCCTCGGGTTTCACAGCGGATCGCGCTCGAGCCGGCGAATTGGCCGATCGATTGGGCCGCGGTCGAACCGCTTCTCGATCAACGGGTGCGCCGCAACGGCCGACGCTACAGGCCGCTCGCGGCCAAGGGCCGAGCAAATGTCGTCCAGGCCGTCGGGCTTTGCGCGGCGGCACGCGTCTGGGCGGCGGAGCAGGGGGTCGCCTTGCCGGAGGCGTTCAGCGCCGATCTGGCCGAAGCCTTCCTGCGCTTTCTGTTCCGTGCCGAGGAGGGCAGAGGGCCGATCACCATGCGCAGCGCGGCCGACTACTTTCAGCGTGTCATCCTGTTTGCCCGTCGCGGGGCGCTCTTCACTGCAAAGGTCGAAGGGCGTTTTACCGAGATCCACACCGCGCTTGTCTCGGAAGCCACGGACGAGACGCCGGGCAAACATGCAAAGATCCGCAGGTTCCTGGACCAGCATGGTCTGGCCGATCTCCTCCATGCCGCACATCGCTGCCTCGAAGAGGCCGCCGATCTGCCGGCACATGGCGCGGCCGCGTGCCGGCTCCGGCGAAAGGCCGTGGTCTTCGCTCTGCTGCTCAACGGCGTCGACCGTCAGGGAGACCTTTCCACCTTCCGGATCGGCCGGGAGATCGCCCGGACCCCGGAAGGCGACTGGACGGCTGAGTTTCGTCAGGCCAAGACCCGCGGCAAGAAGGCACTCGGTTCCTATTGGCCGGTCACCTCCCGAATTATCGATGCCCATGTCATGGCAGACCGCCCCGGGTGGCAGATGGTCGACCGGCTGCGCGAGCTCGACGGTGCCAACCTGCTCGGCCTCGAGGAGGGGGCCCTGTCGACATACCACCCGGCCGTGCTTTTGCAGGAAGAGTTCGGGATCTCCGGCCACCTCGTGCGCAGTCTCGTCACCGATCTGGTCAGGACCCAGGCCCCCGACGCCGCTTGGGCGGTTCAGGCGCTCCTCGGCCACTCGTCGCGCTGGATGCAGCAGGCCTACCGAACGGATTTCCGGGACACTGCGGCCCTCGAGAAATACCACGCCACGATAAAGACAATCGCCCGGGACGCGTAAGTCCGCGTTCCCAGGGCGAACTGGTGGCGCTTCGGCATCGCCGGCCGGGGTGGTACGCTCATGCCAAGGCACCCCACCGAGCTCGGCAAAAAGAGCGCGAAGAGGGTTATCGGCAGGTTCACTGCCGAACGGAAAGCACTTGGTTCCGGAGCAGCATCGTCTCGAACTGCTGCTCCGACGTTTTCGGAGAGACCAGGCGCATCGAAGGCGCGGCGGCGCTTCCGCGGAGGCCTGTTAGATGGCGCCCATTTCCGGAATCCGGACCAGGAACTCATCACGACGAAGCGGACCCGCCGCCCTGGTCTCGAAATCCCCATCGCCGCCACCATCGACGAACTGCATGAAGAGACGCATCCCGGCGAAGGGCAGATCGGACATGGGAGGGCGTGGCGCTGCCGGAGGCGCGCTTGCAGGGACGCCCTCGGTGATGGCAGGTGCCTCGCCTGCAGCAATGCGAGCGGCTTCATAGAGCGCCACGAGATCCCCCTTGGAGATCGACGGAATGCCGGCCACCTGGTGGCGCAGGGGATCGAAGTCGATCGCGGCAAGGCGGGCACGCAGCTCGTCCGCGCGGCCGTCCGCGGCCTTCAGGAAGTAATGCGAGGCGACGCTGCCGGCCTCCGCGACCGGCTTGATCCGACCGGCATTCGCGCCAACCCGTTGCACTGCGAGATCGGCGTCAGAGCGGCCGCTGAAGACGAAGTCAGGGTGCGACTTCGGCGGAACGATCCTGGGCCGAGGCGTGGCGCGGCGCTGCCAGATCTGGAAGGTGCAGGGTGCGTTGCTCTCCTTGCCATCTGCGCCGGTAATCAGGCCGACGATGTCCTCGTCGTGGATCAGGTGGAACATGGGGTCGAGCCGGTTCTGCTGGCTCGGCTTACGGATACTGCGCGGCAGGAGGAGGGCGATCGTGTCGGCATTAGAGGCGGCAGCGTTGAAAAACGCCACGGCAGACGTGCCGTTCCTGCCGGGCTCCGCGCTACCGACCACCAAGGCACGGCCGAAGTCGCCGTCGGACATCGAGGCCGCGAAATTCGCGACGCAGAGGCCGGCGGGGCGCGAGACCATATCCATGGCGATCCGATTGCGCAGGCTGGTCGACAGCGCGCCGGGTCCTGCGGCGGGATCGATGATCGTGTCGAACGCCTCGAGCGGACAGATCGCCTCGAGACGCCGCAGGCAGCTTTCCGCAATGCTGGCGGCGGTGTCGAAGAAGGGGCGGGTGATGGGGGTCGTGGTCATGCTGTGTCTCCGGTTGCGATGACCGGGAAATTGGTCTCCTTCCGAAATCGCAAAATCCGCAGGTGAAGGTTTGAATCTTAATAAAACATACATTTAGGACGACCAGTGCATTTTTCTGAAAGGTCTTTGTAGCCGAACAGCAGAGTGTTGGGAGTGGCGGGGAGGCGCGCAAGGTCACTGATGTCCGGTCGGGCGCGACGGGTGCCGCCCGACCGGACATCAGCGCTCTCGCGAGCCAGCGGGACGGGCGGAGATAAATTCTCCGAAGGATCCTGCCCCATGCATTCGACGCTTCCTGCCTGCCAGTCATCGCAACCGGACTGGAGATCGACGCTGCGCGCCGGCGATATCGTCGCCTACCGTTTTCCGCATGAACGCGACGGCGATGAGCCACCGAAGGTGCGCCCTACGCTCGTGCTCGCCACCCATGTCGAGAACGGTCAGCGCATTGCGACGCTCGCCTATGGCACCTCGAGCGGCCGGCCCCGTGCGCCTCGCCTGCTGGTGCCGGTAACTGACCCGGACGAGCTGGCCTGCGCTTCGCTGCGCAAGCCGACCGTCTTCGATGCGGCGCGACGGCTGAGCGTGGCGCTCGACGACCCTGCGTTCGAGCCCCACCCCGTTTTGAATACTGCCGTCATCGGACAGCTTACCGGGGCCGCCGCGGCACGGCTCGCGCTTGTCCAGAGGCACGTCACGCGCGGATCTGATCGGCGGCCGCCTTGGGGTCGGGCGCGCCCCACCTGCGCGCCGGTCCCCATCAACCATTGCCGCAACCGGCCCCTGCTGTCCTGCAAGCCGCCCGACCGGCGAGACATCAACCTCCAGTCGGAAGGGTAGCGCCGCGTCCGTCGCGCGACCGCGGTCATCCAACACTCGGATCCCTGAACAAGGGGCAACTTCGGCCATCGGCTTCTGCGGGAGCTCACCGGAGTGAGAGCCCCCCGCAGCATCCGATGCGTCCCAAGTCATCCGGAAAAGAGCCTCGAGACCTCCACCGCCAATCCGTTGCTGCCCTCCCATCTGGACGGGGCCGCCTTGTCGCCCGCGGCGTGCCGCCGGGCCCCACATCTCAAGGAAAGATTTCATGTTCGACACGTTCATCCCCCCTTCCGCTCTGCACCGGTTCGCCTGGCAATACGACGTCGCGCTCCAGAACGCGGCCTGGTGCCTCGGCGGTCAACCGTGGCTTCTGCGTGCGCAGCGCCTGCTCGACGATCTCCGTCAACCGGTGCCGCTGACGCGCAGGACCGCGCGCGATGCAAAGGCCCTGCTCGGCTTGCTTCGCCTCGAGCATGTGCATGACGACGGCCGCATCGAAGCAGAATGCTTCGCGGCGATCGATCCGACTTCGCCGCATGTCGAGGATATCTGCCTGCTTTCCGAAGCCCTGAAGGACGCGCTCTGCGCGGCGCAGTCGCAGCAGGAGACGGAGGCTTACCATGTGTGAGCGGTGTCATGGGAGCGACAGCCTCGTAGTGCGGATCAACCATGCCCTGGATGCCGCAGAAGCCACCGAGGCCGCTTTTGCAAAGGCCGAGAAGGCGCAGAGCCTGTCGCTCTCGCAGCAGCGCCAAGCCGCGATGCTGCGCCGGGAGCTGGCGCAGACCACGATCTTCTCGGCGCTCGACGTCGAAGCGTCCCGCACTTTCGCGGGCGACCTCGATGCAGCCATCCGCCAAGGCACGAAGCGGCATTACATCGCCGATGAGCATGCGGTCTCGGGGGGCTACGAGCAGCAAGTTTCGAACGAGGCCGCGATGGCGCTGATCGCCCTGCAGTCAGCGCTGAAGCTTCTCGTCGAACGGATCGACGCGGTGCGCAACCGGCTGCGCGCAGAGCAGATCGCGGCAGAGCTTCGAGGGTGAAAGGGCAGGGGCCGAGCACAAAGCCTCGGCCCGTGGCTGCATATGGGGAAAGCTCGGGCAGCCAGGTCGCTGCCAACATCTCCGTTTTCTCTTTTGATCGACGGACACGATTTTAAGTCAAGAGACCCGGAAAAATCACGGAAATGTTATAGTTCGTGATGAGTTTGCGAGGTGCCGAAAAAATCCCGACAATGGTGGTCGTTTCGAGCGGAATTCCCCTTGTTTCATTGGGCAACCATAAGCGCTTACGGGAAGCTGCGATGAGGAGCCCTCTGGTTTGAATCCCCCCGTGACAAAAGGGTTTTTTCTTAGCTAGTAACGTGCCGTGTCGCGAAGCACACCGACGACCACTAACGGCTCGGACGCTTAGCAAGCACGAATGGCATAAGGGCCTTGGCCGCCTTCGCGCCATGTCAAGACAAGAACAAAACAAGGAGCAGATACGGGCAAAAGAAAACCCTTCGAAACCGAGGCTCCAAAGGGCTTTCAAGTTCTCTAGCACAGGCTTGCTACCCGGTTTGAATCCTCGTTTCAACACCGTTTTGCGGCTCTGCCGTTTCACGGTGCAGGTCGTCCTTTGCCTTCTGAAATACGAATGATGCATCGAACTTACCTACCGGGCGCCCCGGCAGATCGGCAGGGCATGCCTGCCCGGCCTTTCAGCCCGGACGTTCCCTCATATTTGGATGTCCCCCCTTGGGGGATCGGGCTCACCCCTTCCACCCTCTACTGAAGCCCGCGGGGCTCGACCCTGTTCAAGACCCGATCGTCGGCATGACGCAAGCAGCGTGATGCCGCGCAATGCAAGGCATGCCTTGCGCCGGGGTGGCGCAGGACAAGCGGGTCAGATCGGAATTCTCAATCAAACCAAATCTCGCTCTGCCGTGACCGGCGGAGCGGTCCCTATCGGCATGCCAAGGAGACCACCATGCCCAACTATTGCGACAACCGCATCACTGTCACCGGCGAAGAAGAAGACATGGCCGAGTTCTACGAACTCGTGCAGTCCGACGCCTCCATGTTCGCCTTTGAGAAGGTCGTTCCGGAGCCAGCCTTCTTCGACCTGATGAAATCGGGAAAAATGGACTTTGTCGTCGATGGCGAAGTCCAGACCCATGGCCACTGGATCGAAGGAGAAGGTCTGGACGGAGAGAAGGTGGCCCGTCCGCTGTCGGAAGCGGAACTGGCCCAATTCAAGGGACTGGCTCGGCTTGATCCCGATTGCTGGCGTGACGCGCATTGGGGCACGAAATGGGGGGCGATCGACGTCTTCGAGGACACCGACGAGGAGACGGCGACCTATAGCTTCACCACGGCCTGGAGCCCGCCCCACGGAATCATCGAGGCGCTGCGGGAGAAGTTTCCCGATCTCGACATCGTCGCCTTCTTCGATTGCGAGGAAGATCAGGAAGCTGGCTACTACTAAACCAGCTGAATTGCTCTCTCGGCCGGGGACTGCGCACAGCAGTCCCCGGCTCCCCGATAACTTAAAACGTTCCCTGGAAGGTAAGCTCTTTCCGCGCCGTCGCAGAGGTTGCGGCTTGGCGCATGCACATCTCTCGCGACTGTCTGCACGAAACACCTCACTGACACCCCCAGCCTTCGCGGGGCCAAGCGCGCCTGGCTCTCCGAAGGGACGTTGGCGGAGGCTCCAGCTGTGCAAGGCACGATCATCCAACGTCTGACCAACTCCATTTTTCGCCTTTGGCAGACGGACCCAGATACTGAGAACACCAAAATCGACCAACCCAAAGGATCCACGATGCTGACCGTCACCCCCGCCTTCGCCTTCGTCCTGCCCCCGCGACCCACGTTTCCCACGCGTGTTCTTTCGCGCCTGCGTTCTTTGAAGACTGCCGCAAAGGATGAGCTTCTTGCGATCAGCCTCGCGCACGGCGTCGGGAAGCAATATCGCACCGGCTCGGCGTCCGAATATTCGTATGCCGTTGTGGCGAATGGAGATGGTCGGACCTGCGATGCGACCGTTTTCAACATGACGCCCGAGGCTCATGACACCGTCAAGGCCCTCACGGACAGCTGGCTTTCGGTGCATACCCCCGCGCGCTCCTACCTCGCCCTTCTCGGCAGGGCCGAGGGCAAATGCGAAACATTGCACTTCGAGAAGTTTACCGTCGTGATCGGCTCTGTTTTCGACCAGAAAAACGATACGGAAACGGTGAGCGATATCCGGGCGATCATTCACGCCGAGAAGTCGCTGGAAACGGCGCGACAGACAATTTCGGAAATGAAGGCGTATTTCTTGTTCATGCGAGAATTCAGCTCGCCTCTGAAGGCGTCCCGGATCGAATTCCCCCAGCCGAAAGAGCTTCTTAATGCAAATGTGAAAGCCCAATATTCGGAGGGCCTGCAATAATGCGTGAGCCAGAAACAAGACCCTGCGGCCATATCATTTCTTTCAATCAAGAAGTTGCTCATGGTGAAGAGAAGTCATTTCAGGCACGCATTTTTCGTCCTATGAGCGCCCTGCAATGGAATTTGCCACAGATTGATGGCGCGCAGCCTGGAGATATCGTCGGAATGATGTCATGTCACACCGCCAGGTTCTTCGATTATGCCGGGCTCGAAAGGCATCTCGAAGGCTTCTTGGTCTCAGAGAAAGATGAAGTCGAATTTCGCTGCTATGCGGATCTTTCGAACGGAGGCTTGAAGGAACGTGCGGCGCAAATCGCTTTGGAACACCTTTATATGGCTGAGCACGTGCACGAGGACGTGGTTCGCTACAAAATGATCGCGAACACTGATTATGATGACTATCGTATGTGCGTCGTGATCTTCGGGAAAGCGCGCGTTCTGTTCGACATGGCGATGATCGATGATCCGGACAGTATTGGGGAGGATGCGGAGGATTGCCCTATGCCATGGTCCTGCATCATCGAGCTCTACGAGCTGGACGATGATACGCCTGTGATTCCGAAGGCCGAGCAGTATCTCGAAATCGTTCGGAGCGTTCTCCCGTTGCAGCAACGAGCGCTTTGGCCGTCATTGGACATCAAGGGCTAATCAGAAATTTGATGCCTTGCGGGCAATATGACTTGCAGAGCATCGAACCAAGATACGAATTTGGTTCAAATCTCGGCTGCGGCTGCGGCTGCGGCTGCAGATCGCAGCTGCTTCTTTACATAACGTTCATTACACGCAAAAATCGTGCGTGTGGGTGGATTCACGTTCGAAGTGCAACTTCTGTATGGAAACAGATGGTTACATGGAGAGCAATCGATGGGCACCTGCTACGCACATCTGGATCTCGAAGAGCGCCAGAAACTCGCGCGGTGGCGCGAGGCAAAATTGCCGATGAAAGAGATCGCACTGCGGCTCGGCCGCTCGCCTTCCACGCTTTACCGGGAGATGCGGCGCAATCGCTTCGTGGATGATGAGATACCCCATCTGAGCGGCTACTACGGCATGACCGCGCAACGAGCTTACGAGAGGCGACGTGCCATCCATCGCAAGCTGGTCCGGCACCCGGCCGTGAAGGCTGCCGTGGTCGACCGTCTCAAGGCCGGCTGGTCGCCCGAGCAGATTGCGGGTCGGATGAAGCTCGAGCGCCACGCCACGTCCGTCAGCCACGAGACCATCTACCGCTACGCCTATTCCGGAGATGGCCGATCCGAGGCGCTCTATCGTCATCTGCCGGAGCACCGCCGCCGTCGCCGGCCGCGCGGCACGCGCCGCCACCATGGTCGCAGATTCAGCAATGAACACAGCATTTCGCTGCGGCCCGTGGAGGTCTCCGAGCGCCAGCAGTTCGGCCATTGGGAGTGCGACCTGGTGATGTTTCGCAAGGGGTTCGGCAAGGCCAACGTGACCTCCCTGGTCGAGCGCGTCAGCCGCTTCACCGTCTTGGCTAAGAACGCCGACCGGACCTCCAAGCCCGTCATGGAGACCCTGATCTCCGGCCTGAAGGCCCTGCCCCAACCCGCCCGCCGCTCCATCACCTTCGACCGCGGCACCGAGTTCACCGCCTGGGCGCATCTCAAGGCCGGTCTCGGCGTGGCTCCCTGGTTCTACGACCCGCAATCGCCGTGGCAGAAAGGCACGGTCGAAAACACCAACAACCGACTCCGAAAATATCTCCCCCGCAAGACCGACCCCACGGCGATCACGGATCGATATCTGACTTCGATCTGCGATCGCCTCAACGCCACGCCTCGGAAGTGCTTAGGCTACCGGACCCCGGCCGAAGTCTTCCGGGAAAAGCTGATGGAGGCGATGCAGTCAGGCGAGTAGAATGAGCCTGCCGGAATTGCGCTTCAGCGTGAGCTCACAAGCGGCGCGTGCGCTACCTCCAGCCGTGACTCTTGTTTGAAACAATGTCCTATCAAGCAGGAGTTTTCCAGTATGGGACGTGTCTACGCGCAGCTGACGCTCGAGGAGTGCCGCAAGATCGAACGCTGACGCCATGCCAGGGTGTCCGTGAACGAGATGACACGGGTAGCTGCGCCGACATCGCTCGACCATTTTCCGCGAGCTCAGGCGCAATCACTTCTAGGACCCCTGCCTGCCGAAGGTCATGGGCTACTTCGCCATGGCCGCGCAGCTGAGAACCCGCGATCGGCGTGCCCGCCAGCGCAAGCTGATCCGGCATTCGCTTCACCGTGCTTCTGAAGAACGCCGACAAGCGGACCCGGCCCATCATGGACAAGGTCATCGCGGTCATCCGCGCCCTGCCCCTACCGGCGCGCCGACCGATGACCTTCGGCCGGGGCGCCGCGATCGTCTCCTGGCCCCACCCGCAGGCCAAGATCGGCACGAGCAGCTGGGTCTGCGACCACTCCGCACCTTGGCAGAAGGGCCCGGTCGAGAACACCAACCGTCGCGCCCGCCGCTGGCTGCCCAGAGACCGCGACATCGGCCAACTCTCGGACCACGACATCCGCGAGATCTGCGATCGGCTGAACGCCACGCCCCGCAAATGTCTCGGGTGGAAGACCCCCGCAGAGGTGTTCCGCGCCAAGATGCTGGAGAAGAGACCGTGAGCGCCCTACCCTGAGATCACTGCGGAGTCGCGGTTCAAGTATCGCTCACACGTCCTGTTCCGAAACAACGACCGTAGCTCGAAGCAGTTGATGAACCGCCTGAACACCCTGCTGTCGCTCCTGTCCCTGTCCGCACGGCGCTCGATCACCTTCGACCGGGGGTTCGAGTTCAACCGCTGGCGTGATCTGAGAACAGGAATGGGCCCCAAGGCGTGGTTCTGCGACCCGCAAGCACCTTGGCAGAAGGGCTCGGTCGAGAACCTCAAGAAGCGCGCCCGCCGCTACCTGCCCCGTGATACGGCTATCGCCGCACTGTCAGACCACGCGATGGCTGAGATCAGCGCCCAGCTGAACGCCACACCAAGGCGCTGCCTCGGCTACCGGACACCGGCCGAGGCCTTCGCCGAAGAACTCCGTCAGCTCGACCGGTCCTGAACCCGTGTCGCAACCAGCATTGAATCCACAGCGGTTGATCGGGAGCGTCCTACGTGGACCACGGTCTGCTCGGGACCAAGGTCAGGCGCTCGATCTCTGTGGGCTCAATGTGCGTGACCGGCTGCATCATTGCCGTGAGTGTCTTTCCCATCCATGTTGTGCGCTTGGTCGGAAGCGCTCCCCTCCCTTGGGAGCTCTTCGAGGCGCAGGGTTTCTGCGTGCAGGTAAGAGATAAGGTCCGCCGCATCCTTTTCACCGAGACCGAAACGTGGCATGCGAACCGTGGGATACTCTTGGTCGAGCTTAACCGCGATGGGATCGCCCTCAGCCAGCATCCGGTCCGGCGTCCTGATGTAGCGCATGAGCCAATCGTGATCTCGCCTGAGCGTTACGCCTTCGAGATCAGGGCCGACGCGCACCCCGGCACCGATCGAATGGCAGGCGGCGCAGCCCTTGCTGAACAGGCCTTCTCCGACCCGGCTCTTTTCGGCAAAGCTATCGAGCGTGGCGCCGTCGAGAACCTTTGCGGGAGTCCTTGGCGGTTCCCAGTCCGGGTCGAGCGCGAGGATGTCGGCGGTCGCGGCCGCTAGATTTCCCATCAGCGAGGTGCGGCGCCATTCGCCGGTCGCGACATTGCCGATCAGCATGTCGCTGCGGTGGTCGCTCAGCCGCGTGCTGCGTTCGCCGAGCTTGTAGCGCAACTCCTCGACCTCCTCCGGCTCGCCGGTGAGGAAATACCAGCCCTCGCCGGCACCAAAGGCCTCGGCATAGGCGGCCAGTTCCTCGGGCGTGTCGCGCTCGGGGGTGAGGGAGATCGAGATGATGACGATATCCTCGCCCACGCGCTCGCCGAGCCATTCATACACCTTGGCCATCCGCGCGGTGGCGAGGCCGCAGATATCGGGGCAGTCGAGGTAGAAGAAATTGACCACCGCGATCCTTCCATCGAGCAAGTCATCTACGAAGCGGAGCTCCTGGCCCTCCTGATCCAGTAGCGATGTATTCGGAAAGTAATCCAGACCCCAGCGTCCGGGTAGGGCCGAGGTGGCGGCGAGCGTGGTCGCGAGAGCGATCGCGCCGAAGAGTGAACGCCGACGTATCATCCCCGTCTCCGCGGCTTGTCGTCATCATCATCATCACCGACCATCGGGTTTCCGGTATACTCCTTCGAGAACGGGTTGCCCTCGGGCAGGATTTCGGGGTCCCGGTAGGTCACGCCGTATTTCGAGGGATCGGGCGTCGGGATCACGCTAACATGCTGTGACGACTGGTTCGGATCATTGGGATCGGTCAAGACGTCATAGCGTGCCAGCATGGCCCAGTCCTCGTGAACCGTGTTGTGACAATGCGTTACGTAGGCCCCGCCATATTCCCCGAAGGTGACCTGGACCCGGACCTGGCCACCTGCTCCGGTGCGCCAGACATCCTTGCGTGCGCCGCGCTCGAGACGTGAGAGCCGGCGTCCGTCGCGGTCGATGGTAACGCCTTCCTCGAAATGAAGGTGAACCGGATGATCCCAACCACCGCTGCTGTTCTCGATGATCCAGTGCTCGGTCACGCCCGGCTCCGGGACAAGCATGCTGACTCGGTTGGCATTGAGAAAATGGTTCGACTCGCCGTTGACCCGGATCGTCCAACCGAAGCCCTCGATGTTCCGATCGTCGCAGTCGGGGAAGCACTCACCCGTTTCCAAACCTTCCTCTCTATCCGTACCCTTAAATTCGAGATGACGGACGCGGACCGGATCGACGATCGGGATCTGTTCGGTAAGCTGCGACGGAACCCGGCTGTAATCAGGATCGGAAGCGTAATGCTTCTTGCCGGGATTATCGACCGAATCGACTTCGCCCACCACGCGGAATTCGAGGAAAGTGCCCACGCCGGGGTCGTCGGTGTCCTGATCGATCGCGTCCCGCCGCGACAGGTACTCCTTCGGCTTGCCGCCTTCCTCGTGCTCCGCGACGTTGAGCATCCGGATCCTGCTCCCGACCGGGAACTCGCTGAAATCGACCACCACGTCAAAGCGCTCGGCCGTGCCCATCGGATCGAGCAGGTTCACCGAGACCGGGTTGACCATCAGGTTGCCGTCGGTGGCGATCACCTTCATCGGCACCCAGCGGTTCCTGTCGTTGATCAGCCCGGGCCGAATGAAGCGCGACATGCAGGCATTGAGCAATCGGAAGCGGTATTTGCGCGGCAACACTTCGAAGAAAGGCTTGTAGGCGAAATTGACCAGCAGCAGGTCGCCGAGGAAACCTATGGTTTCGAAGATGTCGAAGAAATACTGTCCGTCCTCGTCCAGCGCCGCGTCCGAAATCATCAGATTGACGTCGAAGTCGATATTGCCCCAGTCGAGTTCGGTCCCACTCGGCAGCCTGTGATTGACCCCGTCATCGAGGGCCTCGTTGCCGCGATCGGGGCCGCTATAGTAATTCAGCGCGCCGAGATGGCCCTTGTAGACGTTCTCGGCGGTGAAGAAGAAGCGATGGTCGTGGAACCATAGCGAGCTTTGCAGCTCGCGGTGATCCCCCTTCACATAGGTCAGACCGCCGTATCCGTCGGGCCCGGAGGCACGCGGATCGCTGGCATCGGTGTTGATCATGTCGGCCCGCGCCAAGGTCGTCGACCAGTGATAATCGTAGAACTGCCCGGGGTAGAAATGGGCATTGGAGGCCCCGTCGCTGGCCGATGCGTTATGAGCGTTATGGTTATGCGTGGCCATGCTGATCGAGCCGAAGCCATTGTTCTTGCGGCGATCCTCGGGCAATGCATTGTAATGACGGAATATGACCGGCTCACCGTAACGCACTTTCAGCAGCGGCGGTGGAAGCACGGATTCCTCTTCGCGACCGGTATTGAAGGTCCAGACGCTGTCGCGGTCCTGCTCTGGAAAATTGGGGTGGAAGGAATAGCCGTTCTGCAGCCGGCCCAGCGTCATGATGAACGCCTTTTGCGGGAGGTATTCCCGCCATCTCTGATGGGCGAAATACTCGCCCGGCGGCCGGCCCTCCATCGGGCCACCCGAGAACCGCGGATTGCGGTAGTCGTCGCCCCCGGATTCGGTGAACTGGGTGTGGTAGGAAAGCCGTCTTGCCTCCGGCTCGTCCAGATAGCCGGGAAAGGCCAGATCGAGCTCGTAGCCGTTCGGCTTCTCCGTGAGCTTGTGCGGCTCCTCCAGCCGCAGGCGCGGCATCCGATAGGTGAAGGGCATGGCACCGAAAGTCGGGCTGCGCGGCACGCCGGTCGGCACCGAGGCATAAGCGCTTGTTGCGAAGGGACTGAGGCCGTTGATGGTCGCCAACGTGCCGAGGCCGGTGAATATACCCCACTTGAACAACTCGCGTCGGCTTACATGGCCCTGCGTAAGAGCCTTGACGATTTCGGCACGATTGTTGCGAGCGTTTTGCGCTTCCTTTTTGCGGCGGCGGGATGCGTGAGGCTTGAGATACATAAATCCCTCCCGTGGGCGCTCCGCAAATTGCGAAGCGCCGTGCGAATATTGCCTCTCCCTATGATTGGTTAATGAGAAGAAATTGTCTATCGACCGAACGTCTTAAACAGAATTAGGGGCTTGTGTCAATCGGCGCCCAATTTTGACCCCCTATCGGCATCGAAAACTCACCCCCCCCCCGGAGCGCTTAGGAAGCTGGTCCGAGACGGCGTAGCTTCCAAACGGCGCAGCCGGTCGTGCCAGCAATCATCCGGGGCTCATGCTCGAGTTTTGAAGCGCCAGCTCTCATTGCCGGTCTCTACGATGTCGCAGTGATGGGTGAGCCGATCGAGCAGCGCCGTAGTCATCTTGGCGTCTCCGAAGACGCTCGGCCATTCGCCGAAATCAAGGTTCGTGGTCACGAGGATCGAGGTCCGCTCGTAAAGACGGCTGATCAGGTGGAAGAGCAGCTGCCCGCCGGTCTGGGCGAAGGGCAAATAACCGAGTTCATCGAGGATCACGAAGTCCAGGCGACAGAGCAGATCGGTGGTGCGGCCTTGGCGGTCGGCGCGGGCCTCGGCATCGAGTTTGTTCATGAGGTCTACAACGTTGAAGAACCGCCCGCGCTTGCCGCCTCGAATACAGGCCCGGGCGATGCCGACGGCAAGGTGCGATTTGCCGGTTCCAGTCCCGCCGATCAGCACGACGTTGCGCTGCTGCTCGAGGAAACCTCCACCCACCAGGTCGCGGACCAGCGTCTCGTTGACCGGTGTCTCCTCGAAGTCGAATTCGTCGACCTCCTTGGCCAGCGGCAGCTTGGCGATGGTCATCTGGTATTTGATCGAACGCGCCTGCTTCTCGCTGATCTCGGCGCTCAGAAGGTCGCCGACGATCTTCTGGGGCTCGTGTTGCCGCTTCACGGCGGTGGCGATGATCTCATCATAGGCCGCCTTCATTCCGTAGAGCTTGAGCTGGCCCATCATGTCCAGCACCTGCGATCTTTCCATGGTCCGGTCTCCTGAGGCTGTCATAGCGTCTGCAATCGGCGACCGGCTCGCAGGTCAGACGCAGTGCGTCCGGCGTCGCGATGGTCAGGGGCGGCGCGGGCTCGCGGCGGCGGGCGAGGATATTGAGAACGACGGCGGAGGAATGGACCCCTTCTCTCAGCGCCTCGGCGCAGGCCGCCTCCACTGCGTCCAAGCCGTCGGTCAGGACCGCGCTGAGGATCTCGACCATCTGGCGGTCTCCGTTCGGGACGCGGCCGAGCTTGCGCTGCACCCGCCGCATCGCCGCCGGCAGTTCCCAGTCCTTGAACGGCGCCCCGTTCCGGAGCGCGCCGGGCTTGCGAGTGAGCACCGGGACGTAATGCAGCGGGTTGTAGATGTCCTGGCCGCGACCGAAGGCGCGGGCATGCTCGCCGACGATCTTGCCGTCCTGCCAGATCTCGATCCGTTCGGCATAGGCGCGGATCTCGACGGCCCGACCGACCGCGCGGGCATCCACCGAGTAGCGGTTGCTGTCGAACCGCACGAGGCAAGTCTTTGACACCGAGGCCGGGACGGCGTGGAAGCCGTCGAACCGGCCAGCATAGGGCACAAGGCTCCGCCGCTCCTCCTCGAAGACTTCCCACGTTGTCCGCTCACGCAACTCGGGATGCGGGTGCCTCTTGGCCCAGGCGACACAGCGGTCCTCGAGCCAAGCGTTAAGCTCGGCGTAGCTCTTGAACCGCGGCCGCGGCACGAAGAACCGCCGGCGAACCACGCCGACCTGGTTCTCGACCTGGCCCTTCTCCCAGCCGGAAGCGGGCGTGCAGGCGACCGGATCAACGAGGTAGTGCCCGCACATCTGCTGGAAGCGGCGATTGTAAGCGCGGTCCCGGCCCACGAAGATCGCATCCACAGCGGTCTTCATGTTGTCGTAAATGCCCCGCGCGCAGGCTCCGCCGAAGAAGGCAAAGGCCTTGTCGTGCGCGTCAAAGACCATCTCCTGCGTCTCGCGGGGATAGGCGCGCACGAACAGCATCCGGCTGTAGCAGAGCCGGACATGCGCCACCTTCACCGTCGTGGTCACCCCGTCGATCAGGACAACCTCATGGCTCCAGTCGAACTGGTAAGCTTCACCAGGATCGAAGCTCAGTGGCACATAGGCGGCAGCCGAGGCTGCGCGCTCGGTCCTTGTCCATGACGAGGCATAGCGCCGGACGGCATCGTAGCCGCCCTCGTATCCAAGCGCCTGAAGCTCCTCGAAGATCCGGATGCGGGTGAGCCGGTCGCGCTTCTGCTTACGGGCGTTCTCCGCCAGCATCCGGTCGAGATCGACCTTCCAAGGCCCGATCTTGGGCTGCGGCTGGACGCCGCGCTCATAGCTGAACTCCGTCACCCCGGACCGGATCACCCTGCGCACCGTGTTCCGCGACAGGCGCAGTTCCCGGCAGATCTGCTTGATAGGCTTTTTGTCTTGGAAATATGCCCGACGGATCTTCGCGATAGTTTCCACGACCAACATCCTGCACCTGCCCCCGGTTGCCCCGGGAGCATCATCGCCACCGATGTAAGGGCAACTGTGTCGTTTCTTAGAGGCGAATGGGCTGTTTGTTTCGGATCATGGCGTTGAGGATGACGAGGAGCTGACGGGCAACGGCAATGAGAACTGTTTTGGGGGCTTTGCCGGCAGCCTTCATTCGATCTCGCATGGCAATCAAGAGCGGCACGCGGCGGGACGCGCTCAAGGCCGCGATGTAGAGAGCCTCGCGGACTTTGCGTCGTCCTCCCCATATACGTCGTGTGCCGCGCCATGTGCCGCTCTCGCGGGCATGTGGAGCGAGCCCGGCGAGAGAGGCGATCCGACGCCGACAGAGCGTGCCGAGTTCGGGCAGTTCGCCGAGAAGCGTTGCCAGCACCGTCGGTCCAATCCCAGGCACGGCGCGAAGCAACTCCGCATGCTCGGTAAGTTCGGGGCTGTCTCCGATCAGAGCCGCAATCTTGCGATCCATGATGACAATGCGGCGGTCGAGCAGCGCGATCATCGTCTCGATCTCGCGCAGGATTGCTGGCTGGCCGGCGCTGTGGCGACGCACCTTTTCGGCTTTCCGCATTTCGACCAACTGCCTGCGGCGACGAAGGAAATCAGAAAGTCGGGCCCGATCCGGATGAGGCGGCGCGGTAACCTCGAGAGGCAAGAGGCGCCCCATATCAGCCAGTATGCGCGCATCGACCCGATCCGTTTTGGCCAACACGCCCGTCGCGCGGGCGAACTCTCGGGCTTGGCGCGGATTGACCCGTGCGAAGCGAAGGCCCCGGTCGCAGAGTGCCTTGATCAAAAGAGTGTCGCAGCCGCTGGTGGCCTCGAAGACGACTAGAGAGTTTGCAGGCAAGGACGCGGTCCAGCGGGTAATGCTGTTCGGATTGTTATCGATCCTCACCACCACCTTGGTCGGCAGGGCGTGCGTATCGATCCAGCCGCGGGCAAGGTCGCAGCCGATGACGGTCTGTGGCATGGTAAAAGCTCCTGTCCATGTCATGCGGGATCGGAGTCAGCCGTCCCAAGCAACTGTTCAGGTTGATCGCGACGCGGAAGGGACCCTTGCTCCCACACGGGCTCTCGACCCTGGGGGGGGACGGGCTCCCTTCCGCACCGCCATTCTACTCCATTCGCAACAGACAGGGGGGGAGGGGTGTCGTTGGAGACCGGCTGCTATCGTGCCAGCCGGTTTTCAACCAGAAGCGCGGCCATCGACGGAAGCGTCAACTCGGCCTCGGCCAGCGCCGCGCGGTCAGGCGTGAAGTGTCCCGTTGCGTCGAGCATGTTGATCGTCGCGGCCAGCTCGCCGCCCAAAATCACAGGCAGGTTCATCACCGCGCCGCAGCCCAGGCTACCGATCAGCGCGGCGTCGGGAAACACCCGGTCGATCTCCTCGAGCCGGTTCGCCACGAAGCTCTCGTGGCGCCCGTGCACGACCTCGAACCAGTCGTTCATCTCGATCGGCTTGGTGCCCGAGGCCGGGTAATCGACCGGGTGGCTGGTATAGGCCCGCCGCGCCAGCATCGCGGCCATGTCGACCGTCATCACGGTGAACAGCCGCGCACCGATCAGCGTCTCGGCCAGCGCCTGCAGCGCGGCATAGGCGTCGCCGGGAGCGCGTGCGGCTGACAGCGCGTCGCGAAAGCGGGTCTGGGCCTCGGGGGTCCTCGTCATCGAACATCCTTCAGTCATGCGCGGTGCCGCCCGAAGCGGCGTAGAGCGCGCGGGAGTAGGGGTCGGCAAAGCTGCCGTCATGCAGCGCCGTGGCGGGGGCGATCTCGACCACGCGGCCCCGGTTCATCACGGCCATCCGATCGCACATGAAGCCCACCACCGGCAGGTTGTGCGTCACCATCAGATAGGTCAGCCCCTGTTCGGCCCGCAGCCGTTTCAGCAGGTTCAGGATCTCGGCCTGCACGCTGACGTCGAGCGCCGAGGTCGGCTCGTCCAGCAGCATCACCTTGGGCTCCAGCATCAGGGCGCGGGCGATCGCCACGCGCTGTCGCTGCCCGCCCGACAGTTGGTGCGGGTAGCGAAACCGGAACCTTCGGTCGAGCCCGACGGCGCGCAGCATCTCCTCGACCCGCGCGTCGCGATTGCCGAGCCCGTGCACCTGCAGCGGCTCGCTCAGCACCGTATCGACGGTCTTGCGGGGATGCAGCGACCCGTAGGGGTCCTGAAACACCATCTGGCAGCGCCGCGCGAAACCCCGGTCGGGCCGGTGGCCGCGAGACCGGCCCAGCACCGCCATTTCCCCGGTCCAGTCCGGCGCCAGCCCGGCGATCGCCTTGAGCACGGTCGATTTGCCCGAGCCGCTTTCGCCCACCAGCGCGAAGCTTTCGCCCTCGGCCACGTCGAAGCTGACGCCCTCGACCACCTTGGCTTTGCCGTAGGAGATGTCGAGATCCTTCAGGGAAATGGCGCTCATGTGCCGCTCCAGTCGCTGCGGTCGAGCACTGGCAGGATGTCCCGCGTCTCGTGCATCCGTGGCACCGCGGCAAGCAGGCCCCGGGTATAGGGGTGCTGCGCGCGATGCAGATCGGCGGCGGCGCAGCTTTCGACGACCCGTCCCGCGTTCATCACCATGATCCGGTCGCAGTAGCGCAACACGAGGTTCAGATCGTGGCTGATCAGGATCAGACCCATGCCGTGGTCGCGCACCAGTTCGTCGATCAGGTCCAGCACCTGCGCCTGCACCGAAACGTCGAGCGCCGAGGTCGGCTCGTCGGCGATCAGCAGGCTCGGGCGCGGGATCAGCATCATCGCGATCATCACCCGCTGACCCATGCCGCCCGAGATCTCGTGCGGATACATCTTCGCCACGAGCGCGGGGTCGTTGATGCGCACCGCGTCGAGCATCTCCAGAACCCGGGCGCGGGTCGCGCTCCGGCTCAGGCGCTCATGCGCCTGCAGCGCCTCGGCGATCTGCCGGCCCACGGTCATCACCGGGTTCAGCGAGAATTTCGGATCCTGCATGATCATCGAGATCCGCGCTCCGCGCAGGTCGCGCATCCGCCGCTCGCTCAGCGACTGGATTTCGGTGCCCTCGAATTCCATCTTCTTTGCCGTGACTTGCCCCGGTGCGCGCACCAGGCGCAGGATCGCGCGGCCGGTCATGGATTTGCCGGACCCGCTTTCACCGACGATGCCGAGCCGCTCGCGCCCCAGATCGAAGCTCAGCCCCTTGACCACCTCGACCCGGCCCGCGGGCGTCGGAAAGCTGACGCGCAGGTCCTCGACGCTCAGAAGCGGCGCGCTCACGACTTGCCCCCCTGCTTGGGGTCGAGAACGTCGCGCAGACCGTCGCCCAGGAAACAGAAGCCGAGGCTGACGAGGATGATCGCAAAGCCGGGCATGGTGGCGACCCACCACTGGTCGAGGATGAACACCCGACCCCGGCTGATCATCGCGCCCCATTCCGGCAGCGGCGGCTGCGCGCCCAGGCCCAGAAACCCGAGGCCGGCGGCGGTGAGGATGATCCCGGCCATGTCGAGCGTCACCCGCACGATCATCGACGAGGTGCACAGCGGCAGTACGTGGCGCAGGATGATCCTACCATGCGAGGCGCCCAGGAGCCGGGTCGCGCCGATGAAATCGGCCTGGCAGAAGGTCAGCGTCTCGGCCCGGGCGATGCGGGCATAGGCGGGCCATGCGGTGATCGCGATGGCGATGATCGCGTTCTCGATGCCGGGGCCAAGGGCCGCGACGAAGGCCAGCGCGAGGATGAGCTTGGGCATCGACAGGAACACGTCCATGATGCCCATCAGCACCTTGTCGATCCAGCCGCCGAAATAGCCCGAGACCGCACCGATGATCAGCCCGAGCGGCGCCGAGATCACCGCCACCAGCGCCACGATCATCAGCGTGATCCGCGCGCCATGGATCACCCGGCTCAGGATGTCGCGGCCCAGCTCGTCGGTGCCCATCCAGTGCTGCGCCGAGGGCGGCAGCAGCCGGGCCGAGAGGTCCTGCCCGACGGCGCTGTAGGGCGCGATCCACGGCGCGAGGGCGGCGGTTAGCACCAGCAGAAGGATGATCGCGCCGCCGATCACGGCGAGCGGATTGCGCAGGAGCAGCCCCCCGGCGCGGTAGAGGCGCCCGGCATTGGCCTGCAGCCGCGAGGCGGGCGCGTCGTCGAGATACCAGTCGCGGCGCAGAATCTGCATCAGCGGCTCCTCGGGTCGAGGACGCGGTAGAGCACGTCCGAAACGCGGTTGATGAAGATGAACACCGCGCCGATCACCAGCGTCGCGCCGAGCACCGCGTTCATGTCGGCGTTGAGAAGCGCCACGGTCAGGTAGTTGCCGATGCCGGGCCAGGAGAACACCGTCTCGATCATCACCGAGCCTTCGAGCAGCCCCGCATAGCTCAGACCGATCACCGTGATCAGCGGCACCCGGATCGGCCCGAAGGCGTGGATCCAGATCACCCGCCATTCGGACAGGCCCTTCACCCGCGCCGTCACCACGTATTCCTGGCTCAACTGGTCGAGCATGAAGGACCGGGTCATCCGCGCGATGTAGGCGAGGGAGAAAAAGCCGAGGATCGTCGCCGGCAGCGCGATGTGGCTCAGCGCGTTGGCGAAGATGCCGGTGTCGCCCGCGATCAGGCTGTCGACCAGCAGCAAGCCCGTCACCGGCGGCACGATCCCGTCATAGAAGATGTCGATCCGTCCCGGCCCCGCGACCCAGCCGAGACTGGCATAGAAGACCGCGAGCCCGACGAGACCGAGCCAGAAGGCCGGGACCGAATAGCCCAGGAGCGCCAGCACCCGGATCACCTGATCGACCCATGTGCCCTGCCGCGCCGCCGCCCAGACCCCCATCGGCACGCCGAAGGCCACGCCGATCGCGATGCCGATCGTCGCCATCTCCAGCGTCGCGGGAAAGACCCGGGCCAGATCCTCGACCACCGGTCGGTTGGTCGAAACCGAGCGCCCGAGATCACCCTGCATCACCTGCCAGACGTAATCGGCGAACTGCACGATCAGGGTCCGATCCAGCCCCATCGCCTGCCGCGCCGCTTCGTATTGCTCCTGCGTGGCGCGGTCGCCGACCACGGCGAGCACCGGGTCGATCGGCACCACGCGACCGATGAAGAAGGTGATCGCCAGAAGCCCCAGAAAGGTCAGCGCGGTCAGCGCGACGAACCCGCCAAGCGGCGCCGCGAAACGGCTGGCGCGGCGCAGCGCCTGCGCCGGGAGGGTCGATGATCGTGGCACGGCTGGCACGGCGTCTCCTCGGATCAGGCGCCGCCCGGCCGGGGCGCTGCCACGGGTCACGGCCCGCGAGAGGCGGGCCACGTTTCTTCAGCACGCCCGCAAATTCTTCTTGGTTCAAGCAAAAACTTTTGCTTACATCAAAATAATTTTTGTGGCGTTCGACACGCTCCGATCCGGAAAGCCCCGCTGCCCCATGCCCCGTACTGCCCATCAGACCAGCCAAGGCGCGCCGCTCGGGCCGCTGATCCGCAAACGCCGCAAGCAGCTCGGGCTGACGCTCAAGCAGCTGGGCGAACGCGCCGGACTTTCGGTCGGCTATCTCAGCCAGGTCGAACGCGACAACGCCGCGCCGTCGCTCGGCACGCTGGCGCAGATCGCGGAGGCCGTGGATGTCGGGCTCGATTACTTCATCGCCACCCCCCGTCCCGCCGATGCGCTGACCCGCGACGGCGCGCGGCCGCGCTTCTCGCTGGCGCATTCCGATCTGGTCTACGAGCAGATCAGCCACGAGTTTCCGGGCTCCGAGCTGTCCTCCTACATGCTGCACGTGCCGGCGGGCCACGTCTCCGAGCTGGTCCACCATGAGGGCGAGGAGATCATCGTCATCCTCGAGGGCGAGATCGAGCAGGTGCTGGGCGACGAGACCTTCCACATGCGCGCGGGCGACAGCCTGCATTACTCAGGCGCGACCCCGCATGCCTGGCGCAACACGACCGACCGGCCCGCCCGCATCCTGTGGACCGGCACGCTCGGCGTGCTGCACCGCGCGGGCGCCCGGCGCAGCGATGCGCCGCCGCGCCTGATCAAGTGACGACAAGGACCAACCAACGGGAGAGTGAGATGAAGACCCTGAAATCCGCGCTGCTGGCCTCGGCGCTGGCGCTGCCGCTGGCAGGCCCGCTCTGGGCCGAAACGCCCGCCGGCCTGCTCGTCGTGGCGCAGAACATCGACGACATCGTCGCCATCGACCCGGCGCAGGCCTACGAGTTCACCTCGGGCGAGCTGGTCACCAACCTCTACGACCGCCTCGTGCAATACGACGCCGAGGATCCGACCGTGCTCGCCCCCGGTCTCGCGACAGAGTGGGAGACCGACGCCGAGGCCAAGACCATCACCTTCACCCTGCGCGACGACGCGGTGTTCCATTCGGGCAACCCGGTGCGTGCGGAGGACGTGACCGGCTCGCTCGCCCGCGTCGTCAAGCTCGACAAGACCCCGGCCTTCATCCTCGCGCAGCTCGGCTGGACCCCCGAGAACGTCGACGAGATGGTCACCGCCGAGGGCAACACCGTCACCATCCGCTACGAGGGCGAGTTCTCCCCCGCCTTCGTGCTGAACGTGCTGGCCGCGCGCCCCGCCTCGATCGTCGACATGGCGACGGTGATGGAGCACGAGACCGACGGCGACATGGGCAACGCCTGGCTCAACGAGAACGCCGCGGGCTCCGGCCCCTTCTCGCTGCAGATGTACCGCCCGGCCGAGTTGGTGCGTCTCGCAGCCAACCCCGACTATTTCAAGGGCGCGCCCAAGATCGACGGGCTGATCCTGCAGCACGTGGCCGAGGCCGCGACGCAGCAGCTCCTGCTGGAGCAGGGCGATGTCGACATGGCGCGCAACCTGACGCCGGACCAGATCGCTTCGCTCTCGTCGGACGAGATCAAGGTCGAGACCTTCCCGCAGGCCGCCGTGCATTTCCTGTCGTTCAACCAGAAGACAGAGAGCCTGACGCCGCCCGCCGTCTGGGAAGCGGCGCGCTACCTCGTCGATTACACCGGCATGATCGACAGCATCGTCGACGGCCAGATGGAGATCCACCAGGCCTTCTGGCCCAAGGGCTTCCCCGGCTCCTACGACGAGACGCCCTACAGCTACGACCCCGAGAAGGCCAAGCAGATCCTCGACGAGGCCGGGATCGAGACGCCGATCACCGTCTCGCTCGACGTGATCAACGCCGCCCCCTTCACCGACATGGCGCAATCGCTCCAGGCGAGCTTCGCCGATGCGGGCATCAACTTCGAGATCCTGCCCGGCACCGGCAGCCAGGTGATCACCAAGTACCGCGAGCGCAGCCACGAGGCGATGCTGCTCTACTGGGGGCCCGACTTCATGGACCCGCATTCCAACGCCAAGGCCTTCGCCTACAACTCGGACAACTCCGACGACGCCTATGCCGCCACCACCACCTGGCGCAACGCCTGGGCGGTGCCCGAGGAGATGAACGAGATGACCCGCGCGGCGCTGACCGAGAGCGATCCCGAGAAGCGGCTCGAGATGTATCGCGAGCTGCAGAAGAAGACGCAGGAGGAAAGCCCCATCGTCGTGATGTTCCAGGCCTCCTACCAGGTGGCGATGGACGATGACGTCTCTGGCTACGTCAACGGCGCGACCTCGGACTTCGTGTTCTACCGGCTGGTCGAAAAGAACTGATCCGGCCGCCCCCGACCGCCCGCGTTGCGCGGGCGGTCGGACCCACCACAAGGACATCCTTCATGACCTCCCCCCATGCCGACCGCCTCGCGCGGCTGCGGGTGCTGATGCGCGATACCGGCACCGACCTCGTCGCCATCGGCCCGTCGAGCCACATGATGTGGCTTACGGGCCTCGATCCGCACGGCGACGAGCGTCCGGTGATGCTGCTGGTCGGCCTCGACCATGCCGGCTTCCTGATGCCCGCGCTCAACGCCGCCGCCGCCCGCCGCGTGACCGATCTTCCGCTCCACTGCTGGACCGACGATGCGGGCCCCGAAGCCGCGCTCGCCGCGCTTGTGACCGAGTGCGGTGCCACCACCCCCGGTCTGTCGGTCGTGCTCGACGAGACCATGCGCGCCGATTTCGCGCTGCGCCTGTTGGGGGCGCTCGACGCGCCGCGCCACCGCTTCAGCGCCGACACGCTGGGCCGGTTGCGCGCTGCCAAGGACGCGGCCGAATACGCCGCGCTCAAGGCCAGCGCCGCGCTCAACGACGCCGCCGTCACGGCGGCCTTCGACGCGCTGCGCGAGGGCATGACCGAACTGGAGTTGCAGGACATCATCCACGACTTCTACAAGGCGCATGGCGCGCGGGCCGAGTTCACCATCATCGGCTTCGGCGAAAACGGCGCCTATCCGCATCATCACACCGGCGACACCAGGCTTGCCCCCGGCATGGCGGTGCTGATCGACAGCGGCTGCCGGCATATGGGCTACCCGTCCGACATGACCCGCTGCGGCTGGTTCGGTGGCGCGCCCGACCCCGAATTCCTCCATGTGGCCGGGGTGGTCGAGCGCGCGGTGCAGGCCGCCCTCGCCATCGCCCGCCCCGGCGTGCACGCCGCCGAGATCGACCGCGCCGCGCGTGGCGTGATCGAAGAGGCGGGTTACGGCGCGCGCTTCGTGCACCGGACCGGCCACGGCCTTGGCCTCGATGTCCACGAGCCGCCCTACATCTCCGCGACCAGCGAGGCGGTGCTCGAGCCGGGCTGCGTGTTCTCGATCGAACCGGGGATCTACCTCGAAGGCCGCTTCGGTGTCCGGCTCGAAGACATCGTGATCCTGCGCGAGGACGGCGCGGAGATCCTGTCGGGTCTGTCGCGCGCGCTGCGAGAGGCCTGACCTGCCGGCGGGCGTGATCGCAGAGCGGTCACGCCCGGTCCGCGACCGGCAGCTTCACTCCCCGAGCGCGATGCCCTCGCGGCGCGGATCGGCGCCGCCCTTCAGCGTCTCGCCGATCTCGATCGCGTGCAGGCCCGAGGTCAGGTCGCGGATATCTGTCTCGTATCCGATCTCCTGAAGCGGAGCCTCGAGCGCCTCGGCGCTCGTTCCGGCTTCGAGGTCGAAGGTGCCGAAGCGGTTGACCAGATGCGGTGCCGCCAGCGCCTCCTGCACGTTCATGCCCCAGTCGGCCCAGTTGACGATGGCCTGCGCCACATAGCCGATGATCCGGCTGCCGCCGGGCGAGCCGATCACCAGCGCGGGCGCCTCGCCCTGCATCACGATGGTCGGCGCCATCGACGAGCGCGGCCGCTTGCCCGGCTCGACCCGGTTGGCGATGGGCCGGCCTTCCTCATGCGTGGCAAAGCTGAAATCCGTCAGCTCGTTGTTGAGTAGGAACCCGCGAACGAAAAGCCGCGAGCCAAAGCCGTTCTCGATCGTCGTGGTCATCGACAGCACGTTGCCATCCTTGTCGACGATGGAGATGTGCGAGGTCGAGGGCAGCTCGATCGAGGCGTCGTCGCCCCAGAGCATCGCGTGCTGCCATTCGGGGCTTCCGGGCGCGACCTCTGGCAGCGCGTCGTCGCCCGAAAGCAGCGCCGCCCGCTCGGCGAGATAGCCCGGATCGACGAGGCCTTGGGTCGGCATCGGCACATAGTCGCTATCCGCCATGTAGCGGCCGCGATCGGCGAAGGCGAGGCGAGAGGCATCGCCGATCAGCCGCCAGGCCTCGGCGCTTTCGGGCCCCATCGCGGCGAGATCATAGGTCTCAAGCATGCCGAGGATCTGCCCCACCGTGAGCGCGCCCGACGACGGCGGCCCCATGCCACAGACCTCGTAGTCGCGGTAGGCGGCGCAGACCGCCTCCCGCTCGGCCACGTTGTAGAGCGCGAGATCGGTTTCCGACAGCACGCCCGGATTGCCCTCGGCGCCCTGCACCGTGGCGACGATGTCGGAGGCGATGCCGCCCTCGTAGAAAGCGTCGGCCCCGCCTTCGGCGATGGCGCGCAGCACCTCGGCGTAGTCGGGATTCTTCAGCGTCGCTCCCTCGGCGATGGCGCTGCCGCCGGGAAAGAAATACGCGGCCGTCGCCGGAAAGCGCTGCAACCTCTCGGCATCCTCGGCGACCAGCGTGGCAAGGCGCGGCGAGACCGCGAAGCCCTCCTCGGCATGGGCGATGGCGGTGTCGAACAGCCCGGCCCAGTCGGACTTGCCCCATCTCTCATGCGCCGCCTCCATCAGCCGCGGCGTGCCCGGCGTGCCGACCGAAAGCCCGCCCACCACCGCGTCGAAGAATTCGAGCGGCTGGCCGCTCTCGTCCTGGAACAGCGTCGGCGTCGCGGCCAGCGGCGCGGTCTCGCGCCCGTCCAGCGTGGTCAGCGCGCCGCTCTCGGCGTCGTACCAGACGAGGAAGGCGCCGCCGCCGAGACCCGAACTCTGCGGCTCCACCAGCCCCAGCACCGCCTGCACCGCGACCATCGCATCGGCGGCCGAGCCGCCCGCGCGCAGCACCTCCGCGCCTGCCTCAACGGCAAGCGGATTGGCGGCGGCGACCATCCAATCCTGCGCCTCGACCGGCTGGCCTGCCTGCTTGGCCTCCATCGCGGTGCGGGCGGCTTCCGACAGCCCGGTGATCTCCCCCGAGGACGTGCCTTCGGTGGTGATGGCGTCGGCGGCCTGCTGCGCGGCCAAGGGCCCGGCGACCAGCACCAGCGGAATCGTGATCAGGAAAGTGGACTGTCTCATCATGCGCTCCTCCCGCGGTTGTCACCATGAAAGACGCCGTGGCCCCGTTCCGCAAGCGCCTTTCCCTTGGGGCAGGTAGATGGGCGGCTGCGTGCCGCGCCGGTAGGCCCGCGCAACGCCCGTCAGGTCGGTGATGACCGGAGGCCTTTGGAGGAAAACGTGGCCTCCCGCATCCGGAGCGTCTGACACGACGGCGCCGTCGCCGGGGCGGTCGTGCCGCAAGACGACCGATCCGGATCCCGGCCCGAAGCTTCAGCCGCCGAGATCGGCGGCATAGACCCCGAGCACCCAGCGCGGCAGTATCGGCGCGACCTGAGCGAGGCGGCCTCTCGCGAAGACCAGCATCCGCTGCGGCGGCGTGTTCAAGCGGGAGTTATCGAAGACCATCCCGCTGTCGGCACGCAGGACCGCCTCGCGGACGAGCGGCGCGCTGCGCTCATAGCGGGCGCGGATCTTGTCTTCGGGAACGTCATGCCCTCCCTCGCCAGCGCGGCTCCGCACCCGCTCGACCGAAAGCTCCGGGCTGTCTACCCCGACATGCATGACGACGACGAGGTAGCCACGCGCCCGGGCGGTCTCGATGATCCCGAGCTTCGAGGGGTGGGAAAAGACCGTCTCCGTCGCAAAGCTCGCGCCCTTGCTCATCAGCTCGTCGCGCCGCGCCTCGGCGATCCGCGCGGCTTCGTAAGCGGCGTCCATCGACGGATCTCGCAACTCGTCGCGCTGGATGATGTCGGCGTTGATGAAAGGACCCGCGAAACTCGGGGCGACGCGAGTCTGATAGAGCGTGGATTTGCCGGCGCCGTTGGGGCCGGCAAGCAGGACGAGGCTGGGCCTCATGCGGCGGCGTCATCCGTGGCCCAGACGAGATTGCCGCCGGCATCGAGCCCGACGCCCCGGCCAAGGGCCTGACGATCCGCATGGAAGGCCTTTTCGGCCTCGGAGGGCTGGCCCATCTTCTCGGTGAAGGCGTCGAGCCAGGCGCTCTCCTCCTCCTCGCTCAGCTCGGTGGTGGCGAGCCGCCCCTCGAGCGCCGCGGTGATGCGCCTGTGGTCATAATTGCCCGATTGCTCGATCGCTCGGCCGATCTTGAGCCAATGAGTGATCTGCCCGGCCACCGAACGGCTGTGAAGCTCCGCCTCACGCCGGACAAGGCTCATGACCTCATCGGCAAGTTTCACGGATTGCGCCATTTTCGCCTCCTTGCATGCCGCAAAGGTAGCAAAATGCCACCCGGAAATCAAGGTGGGAGGGCCGGCGGCGCTAGGGTCGCCAAACCTCGGGCGCCCTAAATGCGCAGGCGGCAAGACCCCGGCGGCGTATGTGCCGGATCGGATCGGGGCACCGTTGTACCCGGTGATGGCGGGGGCTCGTGGATCAGCGCCGGATCGGTCAGTGCCGCCACCATGAAAAGTACAAAATCGGTACGCCGACACCGGTTGTGAGCGATACTTGAACCGCGACTCCTTGATGGGTTCAGGGCAGGGCGCTCACGTCCTCTTCTCCAGCATCTTGGCCCGGAACATCTCGATGGGGGTCTTCCCTCCGAGGCATTTGCGGGGCGTGGCATTCAGCCGGTTGCGCTGCCAGGCGCGGCGATCGCTGGTTCTCAGCTGCTCGGCCATCGCGAAGGAGCCCAGGACCTTCGCCAAGCAGGGCTCCTAGACATGATTGCGTCTGAGCTCGCGGAAATGGTTCAGCGGTTATGCCGCAATACCCGCGTCAGCTGCGCGTAAGTACGTCCCACCCTGAGAAGCTGCTGCCTGATAGGGCATTGTATCTAAACAAGAGTCGCAGTCGGAAGTAGCGCGCGCTGCTGTGAGCTCACGCTGAAGCGCAATTTTCACGGCTTCAACTTACTCGCCTGACTTCATTGCCTCCATCAGCTTTTCCCGGAAGACTTCGGCCGGGGTCCGGTAGCCCAGGCACTTCCGGGGCGTGGCGTTGAGGCGATCGCAGATCGAAGTCAAATATCGATCTGTGATCGCCGTGGGGTCGGTCTTGCGGGGAAGGTATTTTCGGATCCGGTTGTTGGTGTTTTCGACCGTGCCTTTCTGCCACGGCGATTGCGGGTCGCAGAACATGGGGTAATCGCTGGGAGCGTTTGCCTCGTCTTCGATACGGAGCAGAGTTTCCCACCGATATGATCTGGGGATCGAGTCCGTTGGGCTCGCAACCGCATCGGAT
>Ga0066860_10000061_pt1 | contig 47347 bp, 32 predicted proteins | sample ETN07SmetaG_FD_65601 | JGI IMG/M metagenome (GOLD analysis project Ga0066860, IMG submission 65601) | Marine microbial and viral communities from oxygen minimum zone, Eastern Pacific Ocean - ETNP2014F14-07SV275 | ecosystem: Environmental > Aquatic > Marine > Oceanic ... | reverse complement strand
CGAACCGACACTGGCTGTTTGATTTTGGCGGAGTGTTTTGGCTGCAAGTCCACGATCCTGGTCAAAGACGTGCAGGGACTGTACACCGAAGATCCGAAAGTGAATCCAGCAGCTCAGTTTATCGATCGCATCAGTGTGGCCGAACTAAAGCAGGAAAACTTGCCCACTCTGCCCTTCGATGAGGTCCTACTCGAGGTACTCGAAACTGCCCAACTGGCCCACGAATTTCAGCTGGTTGACGGTCGCAAGCCGGAGAATATTGCCCGCGCGGTCAACGGCGAGCATGTGGGTACTATCGTATATGCCAGATAATAAAAAAGTGGACAGATTTATTCTACAATCAGGAATTGCCCCATCATGCCGCGGTCCTCATGTTCCAGAATATGACAGTGATACATGTACGGGTTTTTGTCGTCAATGAAGTCGGTAAAACGCATGATGATGCGCACCAGTTCGCCCGACCCGACCCTGACCGTATCTTTCCAGCCCATTTCGTTTGCCGGTGGTTGTTGACCATTACGATCTAGCACTTGAAACTGTCCATTATGTACGTGAAAGGGATGCATCATAGGAGAGTTGTTAGTCAGCTCCCATATTTCAGTGGTGTTGAATTGAATCCTCTCGTTGATGTAATTCATTTCCATGCGCCGACCATTAATGGAAAAATTGCCGCCACCATGGCCGCCGCCATTGCCATTACGACTACCGGTGCCGGGACCGCGGTCGTCGCCGCTACGCATGCCTGCACCCATGGATAGCCTGAATGTTCGGGTGTTGGTGGCGGCTGCCTCCGGTAGGCGATAGATAGAAGCGAGTCGATCCGGTACTGGCGCACTATCTTGTAGTCGTCCCTGTCCACGAATGTCGAGGATGTCGAAATTCTGTGTATTCAGCGACCTCATCATGACGCTCATGGCACCGGGAAATTCAGGAAAGTTGGACACCTTGCCAACGCTGATCAGGCGAACATCCTGACCATCGCTAAAATCTACCACGATCTCTGCCCGCTCTGCGGGGGACAACTCCAGACGGTTCATGGTCACGGCTGATTCCAAGTAGCCGCCGTCACTGGCGATCTGTTGAAATTCGCGGCCATCGCTAAAGACGAAATCGAAGGTGCGGGCGTTCGCCGCATTAAGCAGGCGAAACCGAACCAGCTTCGTCGTAGGCACAAAATAGGGCTGTCTGGTGCCGTTGACCAAGATAACGTCGCCACGCATCCCCACTACGGTATCTTCATAGCTAGACATGTAACGAAAAGAACCATCATCGTTGAAGCGGCGGTCCTGGATAAGCAGCGGGATGTCATCGACACCATAGGTAGACGGTAGGTCGATCTGTTGCTCATCATCTTCGACGATAATCATGCCCGCAAGTCCCTTGTATACCTGTTCACCTGCGGTGTTCAACATGTGTGAGTGATACCAGAAGGTGCCGGCAAACTGCACCACAGTAAACTGTGGGTTCCAGGTGTCCCCGATTGCGATCACCTCGTGCGGTCCGCCGTCTGCGCTGGTGGGCAAGTGAAATCCGTGCCAATGCAAGGTAGTGGGTTCACCCAAGGCGTTCTGGATATGCAGAGAGACTGCCTCGTTACGACGAAATCGCAGGGTGGGCCCGAGATAATCCCCATTGATTCCAAAGGTGGCAGTGGCGGTGTCGGCAAAGAAATTACTGCTTCCCCGTCGCAGACGCAGCTGAAATTGCCGTGCGTTGCCAGTGAACTCACCTTCAGCCAGCGGTGGAATCTTGAGGGGATTGCCGCTGTCCGAATTCCCTTGCGCGGAGGTGAGCGAAGGGATACAAAGCCCTGTGCCGGCTCCCAACGAGCTGATGCCGAGGGCTTTCAGCGCCTTGCGTCGTGTAATCATTCCCTGCGCACCAGTTTTAAACCTTTAGAAGGACTATTATGCAGAAAAACCAAATTGGCGTCGATGAGTAATCAAGGGACAAACTTCCCCGCCATGACGGCAATCCAATTAGTTTTTACACAACACTCGAAATTCATTATTCTTCATTACAATAAGTAGTCCAGTCCTACGGCGAGCGCTTCTGCAACATGAGCCCATTCGAATTTACCATAACCCTCATTTCGATCGTTATCGCATTGGGTATAGCTAGAATACTCGGTGGTTACGCCGACCTGATCCAGCATCGCAAAGAAACAGAACACTCGTGGTTATTCTTGATCTGGTTTTCCTTTCTTCTGCTGACGCATGTCGGCTGGTGGTTCAGTCTATGGGGCAGTAGTAGAGACGAGGTTTTTAGCCTCTCGCAGTTCATTATCTTGCTAAATGTTCCTTGTTTCCTTTTTATTGCTACCAGGCTACTCATCCCGAGTGAGGGTGAATTCCACAAAATCACGAAACGTTACCAGACTCTCCGGGTTCCCTTTCTTCTGACGTTTTCAGTCGCTTTTCTGCCTGGACCAATGCTGCGGGGATTCAGTACCGGTGACTGGTCGATAGCGCTGTATCTGACAACTGTAGGATCGCTGATACTGGCAGGCACTTTATCTCCGAACATGCGACTTCAGTACGGCGTAGCATCAATTGCAGGCTTGATCTAGCTGAGCTTCGTACTGCAATTTAGATCGGCAGTTGGCAGCTAAAAATCCTGGGTCTGCTTCAGAATAGGCTGACCCAGGATAATCTATGCCTGCCGGCGTATCAGTTTACAAACCAAGTGTCTACACTGCACAGCGGGATGGATACAATCGGACCATACGACTAGAGAGCGACTAATGGTCAACGGCACCAAAAGTGCGTTAGCGACTCGGCTACGGCGAGAGCTTCAAGGTGATGTGTACTTCGATGATTTCAGTCGCGGTCGCTACAGCACCGACGCCTCTATCTATCAAATACAGCCCATCGGCGTTACCGTGCCGAGAAACGCAGAGGACGTGCAGACCGCGCTGCAGATAGCAGTTGACGAGGGCATTCCGGTATTGCCCCGCGGTGCAGGTACTTCGCAGACTGGTCAGGCCATCGGTGAGGCTCTGATCATGGACACCACGCGATACCTCAACCAAGTGCTGGAATTCGACGCCGAAAACCGAACCGTGTGCGTACAACCTGGCATGGTGCTGGATCAACTCAACAATTATCTAAAACCTCACGGCTTGTTTTTCCCCGTGGATGTATCCACCGCCAATCGCGCTACCCTCGGTGGCATGGCCGGCAATAACAGTTGCGGGTCCCGCTCTATTCGCTACGGCAACATGGTGCACAACGTGCGCGCCATCGACGCCCTGATGGCGGATGGCAGCGAGGTCCAATTCAATTCCCTGGCTTCGAGACAAGTCAATGGGGAAAACGCCAGTCATGCCGAGTTATTCAACAAATTGCTTGATCTCGGAGCAAGAGAGGCCGCGGAGATAGCGCAACGCTTTCCAAATCTGTTGCGCAGAGTGGGTGGTTACAACATCGACGTACTCACCAAAGATAAACCTAACATGTCTCACTTGCTGGTAGGATCGGAAGGCACACTCGCCTTCTTCCAGCGCATACACCTGAATCTGCAAGTCATACCAGAACATAAGGTGTTGGGCGTGTGTCACTTTCCCAGTTTTTACAAGGCGATGGATGCCACTCAGCACATCGTCAAACTCAATCCCTCGGCAGTTGAGCTGGTGGATCGCACCATGATTAACCTGGCCCGGGATATTCCCATGTATGCGGCCATAGTCGATCGCTTCGTGCAGGGCGAGCCCGAGGCCTTGCTGCTGGTTGAATTTGCCGGTGAGGAACAGGCCCAGCAACTACAGAGCATGAAGCAGCTGGTTGATCTCATGGCTGAGCTGGGCTTCCCCGACGCAGTGGTGGAGGCGACTGACAGTGAATTTCAGCAATCGATCTGGGAGGTACGAAAGTCCGGTCTCAATATCATGATGTCGATGAAGGGTGACGGCAAGCCCGTCTCCTTCATCGAAGACTGTGCCGTCGATCTCAAAGATCTCGCCGAATACACAAGGCGGCTGACTGACATCTTTCACAAACACGGGACAACCGGCACCTTTTATGCCCACGCCTCTGTTGGCTGCCTGCACGTCCGCCCCATACTTAATATGAAGCAAGCATCCGGCGCCACCAAGATGCGGGCCATCGTCGAAGAAACCCTGGAAATGGTGCGGGAATACAAGGGATCTCACTCTGGAGAGCACGGCGATGGCCTCGCCAGATCGGAATTTCATGAATCCATGTTCGGACGCCGGATGGTAGCATCGTTCGAAGAAATCAAGGACAGCTTCGACCCGGAAGGCACCTTCAACCCAGGCAAGATTGTGCGAGCCTCGAAGATGGACGATCGCGATCTGTTCCGTTTCGCACCGGGTTATGCCGCGCAGCCCATAGCGACAACCATGGACTGGTCGGCCTGGGGTGGTTTCAACCGGGCCATCGAAATGTGTAACAACAACGGCGCCTGCCGTAAGGCCGATGTTGCCGTTATGTGTCCCTCATATCGAGTCACCGGTGAAGAGCAGCACCTGACACGGGGTCGTGCTAACAGCCTGAGACTCGCCATCAGCGGGCAGCTTGGCGCCGATGCGCTGGTGTCAGATGCCATGTACGAGACCATGGAGCTGTGCGTTAGTTGCAAGGGGTGTAAACGGGAATGTCCAACCGGCGTGGACATGGCCAAGATGAAGATCGAGTTCCTACACCAGTACTATGGAAAACATCGATTGCCAATAAAGGAATACCTGGTGGCTTTCCTACCCCGCTACGCCCATTGGGCGGGAAATTTTTCTATGCTGCTAAACCTGCGGGATCAGATTCCCGGACTGGCAAAATTGTCTGAATTGTTACTGGGTTTCAGCAGTCGGCGCCGACTACCGAGGTGGCGGCGTGACCGATTCAATGCAGAGAAGGAAATTCCAAAAAAATCGACAGGCGAAGAAAATGCAAGGGAAGTTGTGCTGTTAGTGGACACCTTCAACACCTGCTTCGAACCGGAAAACGCGCGAGCTGCGTTGGCGGTACTGACTGCCGCCGGCTACAAGGTTTTATGTCCCAGCCCACTCGACAAGGGTCGACCCCTGTGTTGTGGACGCACCTTCCTCAGCGGCGGATTGGTCGACGAGGCTCGCGTTGAAGCCGAACGAATGATCGATACATTGATGCCATTCGTCGAGCGCGGCGTGCCGATCATCGGTCTGGAACCCTCTTGCCTGTTAACACTACGTGATGAATTCCCATCCCTGCTACCGGGGACCGACACTGCCGAACTGGCCGAAAATGCCTTTCTACTGGAAGAATTCCTCGCCGCCGAAAATGGAAAAGGCCGACTAAATCTAAAGCTTAAATCCCTGCCCGTAAAGCGAGCCCTGCTGCACGGCCACTGCCACCAGAAAGCCTTCGATGTCATGTCCTCGGTGCAACAGGTGCTGGCGCTGATACCCGAGCTCGAAGTGGAGACCATAAAATCGAGTTGCTGCGGTATGGCTGGTGCATTCGGTTACGATGCCAAGCACTACGAGACATCCATGAAGATGGGAGAGTTGAATCTCCTGCCTGCGGTCAGGGCAGCGGATGAAGATTCTCTCATCATAGCCGACGGCACCAGTTGCAGAAATCAAATACGTGACGGCACCGGCCGAGAAGCCATGCACGTAGCACGAGTACTAGAAATGGCCCTTTCTGAATAAAGGGGCCAGGCAATTTGGGTGTAGTTTGTCCGCGAAGGAGGCTGCCCAGCTCGACTCCGCTCAATCATGTGAATGCTGGTAATTCTTGCATTTTAATTTGGATTAGAACCACATTCTTCGTACATACACAAAAAATATGGCCTAAGATAGCCCACAGCCATAAAATCGGGGCTGTGATAAGATCCGGTTCGATCCTATTTGCGATTAAACAACCGTGAGGTGCACCGTGAATACAAACTCCCTCTCCCGTCGTCACTTCCTGCAAGCCAGTGGCACCGCCGCCATCTGGGCTCCGTCTTCCGTGGTGGCTTACACCTCTGCAGAAATGCACGCGTTCTACGCCAGTGGCGAGATGTCTGTTAACGTCTCCAAGTGGGAGCTGGATACCCCGGCGCTGTGCGTCGATCTGGATCTGTTGGAGGCCAACCTGGACAAAATGGCGCAGACGATGTCCAGCAATGGCATTGCGAGCCGGCCCCACGCAAAGACTCACAAATGTCCAATCATTGCGCAGATGCAACTGGATCGGGGCTCGGTAGGTATATGTACCGCCAAGGTGAGCGAAGCGGAAGCCATGTTCCAAAATGGCATCGATCGAATACTCAATACCACTGGCAATGTAACGCCGACAAAGATCAACCGCGCCATGAATCTGAGACAGCAGTGTCCGGGCTTTATTCAGGCCACGGATGCGCCCGAGAACGCACGCTTGTTATCTGCGGCTGCCGTGGCCAAGGGACTCGTTGCCGATGTGGTGGTGGACGTTGATCCGGGGATTCGGCGTACCGGAACTCCCTTCGGTCAGCCCGCCCTGCAACTGGCACAACTGGTGGATCAATTGCCCGGCCTACGACTAATGGGCATGTTGTGTTATGACGCGGCGGCGCAACATGTGGTCGGCTTCGAGACCCGTAAGGCACAGACACTCGAGAGTATGGCTACCGCCACCGACACCTTTGAGTTGATGCAGGCATCGGGATTAAACACAGAAATATTCAGTGGCGGCGGCACCGGCACTTACAACATAGACCATGGCACCAGGGGCATGACCGACGTACAAGTCGGCAGTTATGTTTTCATGGACGCCCAGTATATTAGTATCGGTGGTGAGACGGACAGCGAGGTTTATTCCGACTTTCACACCTCACTGACGATCATGGCCACCGTACTCAACGCACAACACGCCGGCCGTGCCACCTCCGATGCTGGCGCTAAAGCCTGCACCATCAATCAGCCCTGGCCAATAATCAAGGGCGAGACTGGCATGCATTATCGCTCCGGATCCGACGAATTCGGCACCATCATTTATGAAGATGATCCGTCCCGCAATTACAAGGTAGGCGACAAACTGGAACTCATCGTTTCTCACTGCGATCCGGTGGTTAATCTCTACGATCAGATGTACGCGATCCGCAATGACCGGGTAGAAGCAATATGGCCTATATCTGCTCGCGGTATGTCGGCTTAAAGAATCTGCTAAAGCACAGGTCTAAATCAATCCAACAAACCACATGACACAGACAACGGCGAATGATGTTAAACCACCCACCATGGTCGCTCCGCCGTAGCTGAATACCGCATCGGTAACGCTCAACTTGGTGAGCGAAGTACAAACCCAGAAGTAACTGCTGTTCACGTACTTGATGATGACCGAGCCACTGGCACCTGCCAGCATTGCCGCTTCCGGTGATAAACCAAGACCTCCCAACATCGGTGCCACCAGTGACGCCGCCGTGATGACACCTACGGTGGTGGAACCCGTGATCATATTTCCAATGATACCTATTAGAAAAGGCAGCATGATCGTTGGCAGGCCATATTCGGTGAACAACATGGCGATGTAATCTACTGCAGGCGTGCCGCGTAAGATGGCGCTGAGCGATCCGCCGAGGCCGGTCACAACCAGGATCATGGCCGAAGTTCTTAATGCCGCTTCAACCCATTCGTCCTTGGCCTTGTCCTTCGCATCCTCGCTCTTGATGTTGCGATAGGCCAACCACACACCGATGGACAGGGCGATAACCGGCCAGCCCAGATAGGAGAAAATAATTCGCAGAATATGTCCCTCATCGAACAACAGACTGACGACACTCTGGGTACCGATTAGTACGATGGGGATAATAATAGGTGTGTAGGAGCTAAGGGTACTGGGTAGGTCCTCCTCGGCATTGTCAAAATTGCGACCATCGAAATCATCCGAGGCCTGGGTCTTGATCCTTGGGCCGGCGACATAGACTCCCCATGCCCAGCAACTCATGGATCCAAACAAGCAGGCAATGCTGCCGAAAATAATGGTCTTGCCGATGTCGGCACCCAACAGCGCCGCTGCTGCCAGTGGCCCTGGCGTGGGCGGCACGATGGCATGGGTTAGTTGCAGCGCACCGACCAGACCGGTGGACATCACGGCGATGCCGACACCCATGGTCTTGGCGGCGGAATGCACCAGGGGATTCAAGATGACATAGGCCACATCGGAAAAAATCGCGACGCCAATGATGAACCCGGTCATAGTTAATGCCAGCGGCATTCGATTCGAACCGATCAACTTCACCATAGATCGAGTGATAACCTGAATGGCACCGGTGTGCTTTAGCGCTTCGGCAATAATAGAGCCAAGCACTATGACTACGCCGATCGAACCTAAGGTATTACCGAAGCCGGTCTCGAATGCATCGATGAAATTATTGCGTTGAATTCCAGGCAAGACGCCGAACAGAAGAATGGGGATTAGCAGCGCGAAAAAAACGTGCCACTTCCATTTGGCGATCAGGAAAAGCAAGAGAAAAATGACGGCTGCGAAACCAATCAGGGATAATGCCGGGCTGGTAGTAACCGCTGTTGCTGGATCCATGGAATCTCCGTTTTCTGTTCTTATTATTTACTGGAGTAACTCGCTGTTCCACTACTGGGACGCGAGATAATCCATAGCTGCAATCACGCCACCTTTGTTATGGGGGACCGCAGCCAGACCCAGACCCATCTCGACACCAGCCAGGGTGCCTGCCAGCATCAAATCATTAAAGTCGCCAATATGCCCGATGCGAAATACCTTGCCTTTTACCTTGCCCAGACCCATGCCCAGCGACATATTAAAACGCTCCAAAATAATAGCGCGCAATTTATCGGCATCGTGTCCCTCGGGCAAAACTACCGCCGTGGTGGAATTAGAATATTCGTCGGCATTGAGACAGAGATTCTCCAGACCCCAGGCCTCAAGGGCCAATCGAGTAGCCTGCGCGAGGCGCCCATGGCGTTGGATTACGGCGTCCATGCCTTCTGCATGCAACATGTTCAAAGCTTCATCCAAACCATACAACAGGTTGGTACTGGGCGTGTAGGGGAAATAACCTTGTTGGTTAGGCTCGATCATCGCCTCCCAACTCCAGTAGGAATGCTGGAATCTCGATGCCTTACTCGCTTCCAGTGCCTTTTCACTGACTGCGTTAAAACACAGTCCCGGTGGCAACATCAGTCCTTTCTGCGAACCGCTGATGGTTACATCCACGCCCCAGTCATCGTGGCGCAGCTCAGCGCAGGCTAATGAGGAGACCGCATCCACTATTAACAGTGCCGGGTGATTGGCGGCATCCATCGCTGCTCGAATTTGCTTTATCCGACTCGTAGCTCCAGTGGACGTTTCGTTGTGCAGCGCCAGCACTGCCTTGATTTCATTTCCCTTGTCGGCCCGCAATCGTTCTTCGACCACTGCTGGATCGATTCCATGGCGCCAGTCACCAGTAACCCACTCCACTTCCAAACCCAGCTTCTCGGCAACATCTTTCCAGAGGGTGGCGAAATGCCCAGTCTCGAAAGCTAACACCTTGTCCCTCGGTGATAGAGTATTCAGCAGTGCAGACTCCCAGCCGCCGGTTCCGGACGCTGGGAAGATGAATACAGGAGAGCTGGTTTTGAACACCAGAGCCAGTTTGTCCAGAATCCGCAGTGTCAGCTCGGCGAACTCCGAACCACGATGATCGATAGTTGGCCGGGCCATAGCTCGAAGAATTTGCTCCGGCACATTGGACGGTCCCGGAATTTGCAGAAAATGTCTGCCTGATTGGTAAGGGTTGGTTTTAGACATAAGTTCCAGTCATTGCATTTATTCTAATCCACACCGCCAAAACACATGCTATAGGGATTGTAGCCTGCTTTGTCGTTTGAAATTCAGTAACGAATTACAGTTTTCAGATTCGCTAGTATTATGAGAAAAGGTTTCCTGTGCAAGACCAATTCAACAGACCAGGGTAAATTTATGGAATTCCGTGTATCCAAGTTCCAATACAGCAGCCAACCGGGAACCCCATGAGCGCTTCATCCGCTTCTCGTGACATTGGAACAAGCTGCGGAAAATTGCACTACACTAGCGTGCAGGCGGTTCCTGAATAAAACCAATCACTGCATCCTGGTATTCGGGTTTAGTCACTTCAAGCACAAACGACCGCATGGTTTCAAAGGGGATGCTTACCAATAACAAATTGGCAATCCACCCGGGCAAGTTCGAGCCCGGATCGATATGGGCTTCATTGCTGATTTCAACGGCGCCTGACTCTAGCGGTCTGAAAATCCAGCCCAATCTTAGCTGGGTCAATCGCAGCCTGCCGGCGATTTCATCCAGAATTCCAGTGGTAGCTTCACTATCGACCCTGACTGTTAAGCTAGCTGCTTCCTGAGACCAGATCGCATGGGTCAGCACGTCCCGATTCTTGATCGGAAACGGCATATTACTGTGGGTATAAACGTAGGCATCTGTATCGCTCAGGCGTCGGTAAATATAGGATTCCACGCAACGGCTGGCCCAGTTCCCACAAGCTTCGGCATCTATGATAAGCGCAGCCAATGCCGATAGCCTGACATCCTGCATTACGGTAACTGTTCTCACGGCATCGAAGCGCGAGCCGTCCAGTTTCCTGGTGTACACCTGAATATTGTCCTCGTCTTTTCGAAGTCGCCACTCGCTATCGGCATAGACAATACTCGAATCGCACAACAGTAGTAAGACCGCGGACACTACCACCATTTTCACCATGACTATCACCTCAAATAGATCCCCTCTAACCCTTCAAACCGGCTTAAGCCCCATTAACTTTCAAAAAAGTTGTTTTCAAGTACACTAAGCCCTTGAATTTGGCGAGTTCGGCAATGGGCAAGCATCATGTTTGAACAATTTCAGTCATTCATCTCACCGGCTTTGACGGTTTTCGGTGATAACCGTTATATCCAGGCCATGTTGGCTGTAATACTGTCTTTCGTGGCAGCCTGGATATTCAACCGCGTCATTATTACTGGTTTGAAGAAACTGGCGCTGAAGACCCATTTCGAGTTCGATGACCATTTATTTAGTTTATTACACTCACCCATCTACAACAGCATCCTGTTATTGGGCCTGGCCAGCGCAAGCCTGATCCTGTCGCCGCCCCAGTTGACTCTCAACATTATCTTCTCCGTGATCCAAACCATCGCCCTGGTGGTTTGGGCCACCTTCTTCCTTCGCGCCAACCGCATGTTGCTGACTCGCATTTCCAGAATTGACGACAAAATCAAAATAGTGCACCCGCAAACACTTCCCCTGTTTCTTAACCTGATCAATATCGTCATTGTCGTCATGGCCGTTTACTTCCTGTTTTCGGCCTGGCATATCGACATGACCGCCTGGCTGGCATCTGCCGGTATCGTGGGTATCGCGGTGGGTTTTGCGGCCAAGGATACCCTGGCGAATCTGTTTTCGGGTGTATTTATCATGGCCGACGCGCCTTATAAAATTGGTGATTTTATCGTGCTGGATACGGGCGAGCGCGGCGAAGTAACACACATTGGCATTCGCAGTACGCGCATACTGACCCGCGGCGACGTCGAGGTAACTATACCCAACTCGGTCATGGGTAACACCAAGATCATCAACGAATCCGGCGGACCCCATGAAAAATACCGCTGCCGAATTTCTGTAGGTGTCGCCTACGGCACCGACATCGACAAAGTCCGAGAAATCCTGTTGGGCATTGCTCATGCCGAGGAAATTGTTTGTTCCAACCCCGAACCCAGGGTGAGGTTTCGTCTGTTCGGTGCATCCAGCCTGGATTTTGATTTGCTGGTGTGGATAAGCAGGCCGGTTTTACGTGGCAGTGTGGTGGATAAATTAAACTGTGAGATTTACCATAAATTTATGGAGCACGATATAGAAATCCCCTATTCCAAGCAGGATTTGTACATAAAGGAACTCCCAAGCCAGGGTTGAGTGTGATCTCAATGCCAGCGTTGACGTCCTCAGCTTTGACTAGCTGCTCATGGGAATTTCGGTATTAGGATTTGCGGTTAGCGTTAGTCTCCAATTTGCACTTTATATTCCTGAGAATACTCAAAACCAGTACTTCTACTCTCTACCTATAATTTTTCTCACCGCTCTAATCGTCTGGCGTTCCTGGCTAAGCAGCGAAAACCTCTCACCGAGTCGATTTTTCCTGTCGATGACCAGCGCATTACTGCTGATCGTTCGTGTCGCTAGTCCCGCCATCGATGACGGTGACACCTATCTCCTCGTTTATTATATCGAGTTATTGTTATTTCCGGTGATGATGGCGGCGCTGGTGTTAGCCGAAGTGGAATTTGCCTACGACCGAGTTGAAAAGCTACTGGCGGGTGAATTGCAAAGAGAAAAAGATCTGCAGTTTATCCTCGATCATTCGCTGGATGTCATTTTGACAACGGATGAAGTTGGCTTATTGCGATCCTGGAATATGAGGGCAGAACAGCAATTTGGTTGCTCCGAGCAACAGACCGTCGGCAAGATTCATATCGACGAGCTTTTTGTCGACAACTACCGGCATAAAAATGTGAGTGACCCGACTGAAATTCAGTCCCAGATGGAACACACCAATGGCAATTCTTTCTGGGTAAAAGTGCGAATGCAGACTATAGTGCAAGATGATCAGGCCTATAGCATTTACGTGCTGCGCGACACTTCCGAACTGGATAGACTGGCGGAAAGCCAGGTTGAACTGGATCGTGAACTACAAAGAGTGCACGAGTTAAGAGAGGCGGAAAAAAAGCATGAAGACAACTGAGATGATCGTGAGACTATTATTGCTGTCGCCCTTGCTGGTTGCCTGTGCGCCTGACGCCGATAGGGAGAGTCCGGCGGCAGCATCGGTTGAATGGCGCCATCACGGCGCCGACCATGCGTCGACGAAGTATGCTGCACTGAGTCAAATTCACGCCGCAAATTTTGCCCAACTCGAAATCGCCTGGCGCTGGAAATCCGCCGATTATCGAATCGATGAAGAACTTCTGTATTTCACCGGCGACTATCGCGCTACTCCGCTGATGATTGGCGGTCGTGTTTATACGGCAACGAATCATGGTCAGGTGGTCGCGCTGGATGCGGCCACCGGTGAAGAATTATGGCTTTATGATCCCGAAAGTTATCGGGCAGGACCACCCAATTTCTCTCCGATACAGTCTCGCGGCATCGAATATTGGACAGATGGCAGCGAACAGCGAATCTTTATCGCCACCCTGGGCAAACAACTTATCTCTATCGATATGGCCACTGGGCGACCCGACCCCAATTTCGGCGAAAACGGTATCGTGGACCTGACCGCTGACCTGGGTCGTCTGGAGTTCGAAGTTCGCAACATCACCCATGGCGCCCCGCCGATAGCCGTCGGCGATAGCGTCATCGTCGGCTCGAAGATATTCGACTACACCATGCAGAACCGAAGCCCACCGGGTCATGTGCGTGCCTACGATGTGCGTAGCGGTGAATTCAAGTGGCGCTTCAATACCATTCCTCAGGCCGGTGAGGAGTTTGTCGAAACCTGGGAGAACGATTCATGGAGAACCGCAGGTAATACCAATGTGTGGTCATTCATGTCCGCAGACGATGAACTGGGACTGGTCTATCTTCCTGTCTCCACGCCGACCAACGATTACTGGGGTGGCCTGCGTCATGGCGAGAACGTCTTCGCCGAAAGCCTGCTTGTGCTCAACGCGGAAAGTGGCGAACGGGTCTGGCATTTCCAGACCGTCCATCACGGCGTCTGGGATTACGATATCGCCTCCGCCCCGAACCTCATCGATATCGAAGTCGATGGTCGTCAAATCAAGGCCGTGGCCCAGGTCTCTAAAACCGGCTTTACCTATGTCTTCGATCGTGTCACTGGCGAGCCGGTTTGGCCAATCGAGGAGCGGGCAGTGCCCCAGAGCACGGTGCCCGGTGAGAGGACGAACCCGACCCAACCCCATCCCACCTGGCCCCTGCCCTTCGAGCAGATCGGCATAAGCGAAGACGACCTGATCGACTTCACCCCGGAGTTAAGAGCGGAAGCATTGGAGATATCGAAACAGTTTGTCCTCGGTCCGATATTTACCCCGCCCATCGTCAAGGATCAGGATGGCAAGCGGGCAACTTATGTAGTGCCCGGTGCCGCCGGTGGCGCGAACTTCCCGGGCGCCTCCATGGACCCCACTACCGCTACGCTCTATATCCCGTCGCAGACACGACCCATCGGCATGTCCCTGATCGAGCCGCCGGTAGGCACTTCGGCATGGCCTTATGTCATCCAATATGTCGGTACCGAAGGACCCCGGGGTCTGCCGCTGATCAAGCCACCCTATAGACGCATAACGGCGATCGACCTGAACACCGGCGCACATAGCTGGCAGATTCCTTTCGGCAAGGGCCCCAGTGAGCATCCGGCCATCGCCCACCTGAATCTGGGTGACCTGGGTACCGTGTTCAACGACGTTGTCGCCGAGGGCGGCATCCTCGTTACCGAGACCCTGGTGATTTCCTACCTGGCGCAAAAAGATGAGATAGATGAAAACGCCCATGGCTCGATTCTGCGCGCACACGACAAGGACACTGGCGCATTGGTGGCAGAATTACTGGTGGAGCAACGCCTGCACGGCGCGCCCATGAGCTATATGGTCGATGGTCGGCAGTACATCGGGGTCGCCGGTGGTGGGCGTGATGATGATGCGGAACTCATCGTATTTGCCCTACCTTGAGATATAACGGGTTTCAGAAACGCAGCTCATTATGAGGTCAGAATAAGATGACTCGATTAACTCGGATGCTTATAGCAAATTTCCTGGTAGTGGTTTTTTTTGTTGGCTGCGCGCCGCGCTCTGATGATGTGAGCCTGACGGGTACAGCAGGCGAATGGCACCATCATGGTGGCGATCATGCCTCGTCAAAATATGCTGGTCTGGACCAGATCGATGCCAGCAATTTTGATCAACTCGAGGTCGCGTGGCGCTGGAAGTCTGCCGATTACCGTATCGATGAGGATCTGCTGTACTTCACTGGAGACTATCGGGCCACTCCCCTGATGGTTGCAGGGCGGATCTATACGGTCACCAATCACGGCCAGGTGGTAGCACTGGATGCCGCCAGCGGTGAAGAACTCTGGCTTTTCGATCCTGAGAGTTACCGCCTGGGGCCTCCTAATTTTTCGCCGGTGCAGACTCGAGGCATCGAGTATTGGACCGATGGCGAAGTAGAGCGCATCTTTCTCGCTACCCTGGGCAAACAACTAGTCTCTATCGACGTGGCGACCGGGCGCGCAGATCCCGATTTCGGTGACAATGGCTTCATCGATTTGAAGGAGAATCTGGGCCGACTCGAATTTGAGATTCGTAACATCACCCATGGCGCACCGCCTATTGCCGTGGGAAATACAGTAATTATTGGCTCAAAAATATTCGACTACGCCATGCTGAACAGAAGTCCGCCGGGGCATGTGCGAGGGTACGACGCCCGCAGCGGTGAATTCAAGTGGCGCTTTAATACCATTCCGCAGGGCGATGAAGAATTTGTGGAGACCTGGGAGAACGACTCCTGGAGAATCGCCGGCAACACCAATGTCTGGACGTTCATGGCCGCCGACGATGAACTTGGCCTCGTCTACCTGCCGGTTTCCACCCCGACCAACGATTACTGGGGCGGCATGCGACTCGGTGAAAATGTCTATGCCGAATCCCTGGTGGTCCTCAAGGCCGATACTGGAGAGCGGGTCTGGCACTTTCAAACCGTACATCACGGACTCTGGGACTATGATATCGCCTCGGCTCCCAACCTCATCGATATCACCGTCGACGGCCGCGAAATCAAGGCCGTAGCCCAGGTCTCGAAGACCGGTTTCACCTACGTCTTCGATCGCGTTACTGGCGAGCCAGTATGGCCAATCGAAGAACGGGATGTGGCCCCCAGCACGGTGCCGGGCGAGCGAGCCAGTCCAACACAACCACACCCAACCTGGCCCCTACCCTTTGACCGCATCGGAGTCAGCGAAGATGACCTCATAGATTTCACTCCGGAAATAAAAGCCGCGGCGCTGGAACTCGCTGCCGAGTTCGTGCTGGGACCGATTTTCACGCCTCCCATAGTAAGAGGAGCAAATGGCAAGCGCGCCACTTTCGTGGTGCCCGGCGCCGGTGGTGGCGCTAATTTCCCGGGAGCTACCATGGATCCAGAAACCCAGATTCTCTACATTCCCTCGGCGACTCGACCCATGGGTATGTCGCTGATAGTACCTCCGCAAGGCAGCTCCGATTGGCCCTATGTGATTCAGATGGACAGGCGGGTAGGTCCCCTCGGCTTGCCGCTATTGAAGCCACCCTACCGACGCATAACGGCGATCGATCTGAATAGCGGCGAACATATCTGGCAAATTCCTTTTGGCAAGGGTCCTACGGATCACCCGTTGATCGCCCATCTCGATCTCGGTCCGCTGGGTAGTGTTTATGATGACGTGGTAGCGGAAGGTGGCATTCTCATCACCAGAACCTTACTGGTTTCTTACCTGGCGCAGAAAGACGAAATCGATGAAAGCGCCCACGGCTCGATCCTGGTGGCTCACGACAAAGCCACCGGCGAGCTGGTGGCGACGGTCATGGTAGAACAGCGATTACATGGCGCACCCATGAGCTACATGCATGAGGGTCGGCAATACATTGCAGTAGCCGGGGGTGGCCGTGATGATGATGCCGAGTTGATCGTGTTTGCGCTGCCTTAAGCTATTCTGCAGAGCAGGCGGCATTGATTCCCTGATCCACTCATTAGCTCAGTTGAACACTTTCTGCAATGAGTCACTGATCACAATTTATTCCCTCAAGAGTTCTCCGTTACTGTATATTAACCATGACTCCATTTCGCAAAAATGTGTTCCAAAATGTTGAGCTCTAAACTCAAGACTTGCTTCCTGATTTTACTCTCAACTTCGTTCATCGGCCAAAGCGACTCCGCCGACGATAGCAAGAAGCTCGAAATTCCTGAATCTGCCTTCAAATGTCTGGCCGAGCTGACTGCTAGTGGCGCCTTCTTCGTTGATAATCTTCTCGGAAATCTGGATGCGACCCTGGCAGTCGCCAATTCTGACGAAGGTGGCAAATATCCAGCAGGCTCGCTAGTGACTCTGGTGCCGAATGAGGTGATGATCAAACATCTCGAAGGATGGAATCCGGGCACCAATGACTGGGAATTTTTCCTGCTGGATGTTTCCGCTGAAGGCAGCAAGATTGCAGCACGTGGCACCGAAGAAGTCGGCAATCGCGCCGGCAGTTGCTATGGCTGTCACCAGTTAGCGCGTCCGCAGTGGGACCTGGTTTGCGGCGTCGACCATGGCTGCGCAGCACTTCCCTTCACTCGTGAACAAATTCGCGGTGTACAAAATAGCGACCCTCGTTGTACTACAGAGAATTGATGAAAACAATCACATGGTTGGTTTTCATTGGTGGTCTCTTCGTTGCGGATAAATCTCAAGCCCATCACCTCACTTACGGAACGAGCTACTAGACTGATGGGGACCTGGGAAAGAGATACACTCGTTATAGATACCACCCACTTCACTCCTCATCGGGGCTGCTAAATCCGATGAAACTCACTGCGATTTTTGAATGCCATTATTAGTGAGGGATTGCCGGTCGAACCTCGAACATTAATTTTGGTTAACAAATCTTTACGGATTAGTGCGTAGAACTTCCCCTTAGGTCAGTAGCTAAGTTACTCTTAGGTTTTAGTAATCCCGACAGAGAAGGATCGAAGCATGGCAAGCTATTTAGTAACGAACTACAAAATTACCAACCCAGAAGGGTATTCAGCCTATACCGCCACAGTTGGCGCGACTGTTTTCGCCCATGGCGGCAAGATTCTGGTGGCCGGACCGGATAGTACAGCCATTGAAGGCAATCCCGATCCGATAACGGTAGTTTTGGAATTTCCAACACGTGACGCATTACAGGGTTGGTACGATTCACCCGAGTACCAGGCAATAATTCATCACCGTACCGACAATAGTGAGGGAAGCATGGTGTTCGCGGATGAGTTTGTGATGCCGGGATAAGCAATTAGTCGGTATTGACAAGTTAACCAACTAAGCCGAGGAAAATCGAGTTATTGTCGCTCTATATTCCGGCTTTCTCACTCGTGTTGGTTGATGTGAAAGTTCCGCGCGGCTGTTAGCATACTGCGATGTATTGTGAACCGTGTCGGGAATAATTTCCCTATGCGCGAAACCCTAACTTCGTAATTTGTCCGTCACAATCTCTCTCCGCTCGCCTCTGTGCTTCTTTAATAGCCGCCTAAAGAAGCGCTATAGTCCTATAACGAAAAATGGAGTGAACACTCCCATCAGGCAGAGATAAGCGGAAATGGCTGATTTATTTCAATCCTACCGATAGCTAAACTTTCCCGCGTATAATTCCATGGAGATAATACGCACAATCACTTGATCCTATTATTAATGGGGAAACGAAAAATGAAGAAAATTGGCCTGGCTCTATTAGCGGTAGTTTTAACCGCTATGAGTGGAACCAGTTGTGGGCAATTTGAAAACCAGTTATATGGTAGAGCCAATGTCTCAGTGAACTATACCGATCTCGGAGCCTCGAATCCGCTGGCGAAGGATTGGCAACTCAACAGCAACGCCTCTCGACTCGGCTTCAGGGGTAGCTATCAGATTAGCGAGACGCTGGAAGCAATTTATCAGCTCGAAATTGAAATCAACTTTAATGACCACATCAGTTCTACCGCCAGAGGCAAGGACAGAATTGAAAACCGCAACACCTATATCGGATTGCAAGGCAGCTTCGGTCGAATTATTGCTGGCAAATATGACAGCATTGCTAAGACTGTGGGTCGTGAAGTGGATCGCTTCAACGATCAGGTACTTGGTGATATCAAAAGCTTCATGGAAGGCGAGAACCGCGTAAGCGACCTGGTTCTATACACGACACCAAGCTGGAAGGGTTTTTCTGTTAGTGCAGGAATAATTACAGATGACGACTCAAGTGCGGTTGACGATGGGGGTGGTCTCGCCGAGGGTTCCACGATTTCCCTGGATTATTCTAACGATTTTGTCAGGGCTTCGATCGTCAACAACGATGATATAGACAAACAGGATCTCACCCGGGTGATGTCAAATTTTTACATCGGCGCAACTGAAATTGGCTTCATTTGGCAACAAGCGGAACGCATCGATATAGCCGCCGATGAGGAATCATGGTTCATAAGCGCCGAACACAGAATCAACGACAACTGGCGCATCAAGGGCCAGTTTGGCATCACCGAGTACAGCCTGCTCGACAACAAAGACAAGCAGCTTGCAGTTGGCATAGATCGTATTATCAGTAACGATGTTTTCGTGTTTTTCAATTACGTGCAGAATGACAGGGATGAAACGGTAAGTTCCCATACCGATTTCAGCACGGCGATCGGTATTCAGGTCAGTTTCTAAAGCGAGCAGCTTACACAGAATTAATAAACACGCCGCAGTATTGTCGAGTATACTCCGACAGCTTGAGGCAGCTCTGAATGATGTCATATGGTCTCTGGCCTTCAGATCACGCAGAGGCCGTATGCCATTATTCAGAGGTGCCTGGGCTCACACCCGAGTCCCCTGATTCACTTCCGACCACTCGCAAATGCCGCTGCTTCGTCTCGACAAGGTTTCAATTCACTTCGGCAGCCATGTGCTGCTGGATGCGGTTGACCTCACCGTGCACAAAGGCACCAAGATCGGGCTGCTGGGTCGTAATGGCGCCGGCAAGACTACGCTGATGAAAATTATGGCCGGTTCTGTGGTGCCCGATGGCGGTGAGCGTTGGTTGCGACCGGGGGTAGAAATAGCCTGGCTGGATCAATCATTACCAGCAGCCACCGAGCAGTCGGTGTATGACATGGTGGCCGGCGCACTGCCTGAGCTTGGTGAGTTGCTGACTCAGTACCATCATCTGATCGCCGATTTTGATCACGCCGATATGAAAAAACTGGATCGGGTGCAGGCGCAGCTCGAGGCGCGGGCTGGTTGGAATCTGAGTCAGAAGGTGGACACGGTAATCAGTCAATTGCAGTTGCCCCCGGACAAGCTCATGTCGGAATTGTCTGGTGGCTGGCGCCGGCGCGTGGCACTGGCGTGCGCCCTGGTGCGGGAGCCGGAAGTCCTGTTCCTCGATGAACCAACCAACCATCTGGATATCCCGGCGATCGAATGGCTGGAAACGCAGTTACAGGCATATCGGGGTGCGCTGTTGCTGGTGACTCACGATCGCAATTTCCTCAAGCAGGTCGTTAACAACATCGTCGAACTCGATCGAGGACAGCTTTATCAGTTCGAAGGTGACTATCACAAATTCCTCCGTTATCGGCAGCAGCAACTGGCAGCGGAAGAGAGGGCGAATGCCTTATTCGATAAAAAACTCGCCCAGGAAGAAGTGTGGATACGCCAGGGAATAAAGGCACGACGAACCCGCAACGAGGGTCGGGTGCGGGCCCTGGAGGCGCTGCGTAGTGAGCGCAGCGCGCGACGGGAGCTACAGCGCAGCGCCAGCTTCAAGGTCGACGCGGCCGCAGCTTCCGGAAAATTTGTGGCCGAGCTTATCGAGGTGTCTCATGGCTTCGATGGGCTCTCTGTCATCAAAGATTTCTCCACCACCATTCTGCGGGGCGACCGGATTGGAATCGTCGGAGCCAATGGTGCCGGCAAGTCCACGCTGTTAAAAATTCTACTGGGGAAACTGGCCCCGGAATCCGGCACGGTCAAACTGGGCAGCAAACTGGAGATCGCCTATTTCGATCAGCTACGGGAGACCCTCGACCTGGAGAAAAACCTCATCGACAACGTCTGCGGTGGTCAAGAATTCATCGAAATCGATGGCAAGAGAAAACATGCCATCAGTTATCTGCGCGATTTTCTGTTCGCACCGGATCGAATTCGTACTCCGGCGAAGGTCCTGTCCGGCGGCGAGCAGAACCGGGCTATCCTGGCGAAGCTCTTTACCCGGCCCGCTAATATCCTGGTCTTCGACGAGCCCACCAATGACCTGGATATAGAAACCCTGGAATTACTGGAAGATATACTGCTGAAATTCAAGGGCACAGTCCTGTTGGTCAGTCACGATCGAGAATTCATGGATAACGTCATCACCAGCGTGATGGTATTCGAAGGCGATGCGCGGGTTAAGGAATACGTGGGGGGCTACGCCGACTGGGTGGCCGGCGGTGGCCGCCTAAAAGGCTTGCAGGACAGTGAGTTATTGGCAGATACCGGAGCAAAAAAACACAAATCATCCTCGAACTCCCGAGTCAGTTCGCAGCCGGGAAGTCGCAAACCAGGTAGTAAACGGAAGACCCTTTCCCATAAGGATCAACAAGCGTTGAACGCATTGCCTGAATTAATTGAGCAATTGGAAACGCGGCAGCGTGAATTCGAAGCACAAATAGCCAATCCGGATTTCTATCATCAGGATCAGGATAGAATTCAGCTAACACTGAAAGAACTAGCCGATAATCAGGCAAAGCTTGAGCAAGCCTATCGGCGTTGGGAGGAGTTGGAATGCTGATGCCAACTCCAGACCCCCTCGGACTCAGGAAATATTGGGTGCTAACGACATCATCGCTGGAAAATAATTTTCCCGAAGGTACAATACCCTCGACGCTCCAATTTTGAGCGCTGACTCCTTCTCCAAGCGATCGTAAAAGGCCTATCAGTATGACAGAGAATCAAATCCCCGCGCCCGACTTGCGACAATACGGTATTAGTGACGTAGAGGAAATCTACTACAACCCCTCCTATGAATTTTTGTTCGAACAAGAGACCCTGGATGATCTGGAAGGCTATGAGAAAGGCACGATCACGGAGTGCGGCGCGGTCGCCGTAGACACCGGTATTTTTACCGGCAGGTCACCGAAAGATAAGTATATCGTCCGCGATGACACCTCCAGAGATACGGTGTGGTGGTCAGATCAGGGTAAGAACGACAACAAGCCTATCGATAAGGACACCTGGGATCACTTGAAGTCAATTGTGGCCGAGCGACTGAGTGGTAAGCGGCTGTATGTGATGGACACGATTTGTGGAGCCAATGAAAACAGCCACTTACAGGTACGATTCATCATGGAAGTGGCCTGGCAGGCACATTTCGTCAAAAACATGTTTATTCGACCCAGCCCCGAGCAACTGGCTAATTTCGAGCCCGATTTCATCGTCATGAATGGCGCCAAGAGCACCAATCCTGACTGGGAAAGCATGGGTCTCAATTCCGAGAACTTTATTGCCTTCAACCTTACCGAGAAGATGCAACTCATCGGTGGCACCTGGTATGGCGGAGAAATGAAGAAAGGCATGTTCTCCATGATGAATTACCTGTTGCCGCTAAGCGGCATGGCTTCCATGCACTGCTCTGCCAATATTGGCAAAGATGGAGATGCCGCCATCTTCTTCGGCCTGTCCGGCACCGGCAAGACCACGTTGTCCACCGATCCCGAGCGTGCGCTTATTGGTGACGACGAACATGGCTGGGATGACGACGGCGTGTTCAATTTCGAAGGCGGTTGCTACGCCAAGACCATTAATCTCAGCGAGGAAAGCGAGCCTGATATTCACCGGGCTATTCGGCGTGATGCGCTGTTGGAAAACGTTACGGTGAATGAGGCGGGTGTGATTGATTACGCCGATGGCTCCAAGACCGAAAATACACGTGTCTCCTACCCGATCTATCACATCGATAATATCGTAAAACCCGTATCCAAGGGCGGCCATGCGGAAAGGGTAATCTTTCTCACCGCAGACGCCTTCGGTGTACTACCGCCAGTGTCCAAGCTCACACCGGACCAGACCAAGTACCACTTCCTGTCTGGCTTCACCGCAAAATTGGCCGGCACCGAGCGCGGCATAACCGAACCTACGCCTACTTTTTCAAGCTGTTTCGGTGCGGCATTCCTGTCACTGCACCCAACCAAGTATGCCCATGAACTGGTCAAGCGCATGGAAGCGGCGAGTTCTACCGCCTACCTGGTCAACACCGGCTGGAATGGCACCGGCAAGCGCATCTCAATCAAGGCGACCCGGGCCATCATCCACGCAATTCTCGACGGTTCCATCGATAAGGCGGAAACCTTCAGCCTGCCGTATTTTAATCTCGAGGTGCCCCTCGCTATCGATTCTGTAGAGGGCGATATCCTGGATCCGCGCAACACCTATGCCGATGCCAATGAATGGGATGAAAAGGCGCGCAGCCTGGCCGAGCTGTTTATAGCCAACTTCGTGAAATTCACCGACACCGATGAGGGCAAAGGGCTGGTGGCAGCAGGACCGCAACTGGCCGCTTAGGGCGCAAACAGCAAAATAGGGACGGAGAGAATGACTAACCACTGTTGCGACATTCCTGCAAAAGCAATGGGAATTGCAGTTCGAATAGAACACTGAATTCTATAGGGGATTGGTAAGGGGTGCTGTTTTGTAGTGAGTAGCGCCAGGGACGGCCCAACCGAACGGAAAAACAGTACCCCTTGCCAAGCCCCGTTATACGCACCAACTTCCAAAAAATCGGACTGGATATTTTGTGGGGATACTTCAGCCCCCGTCCCTATTTTTATAGCTGGCAGAAAAGAAAAGGGCTGGAGAAAAGAATCTCTCCAGCCCTTGCGATCATCCATCATTTTCGACTGGCGATTAGTGGGCGGCGCCTGCCTCCACCATCGCACCGGGTAATGCCATCGCTGTCAGCTTGGAGCCGGTTTGTAAGATGATGTACTGATGACCATCGTGCACCCATGAACTCATGCCATAGCTGCTACGTGCCGGTGCTTCTGTCTGTGCCATGATTTCACCACTGGCCTTATCGATGGCGTACAGCATCGGCGTGCCGTCATGGGCGGAATCTGAATAAACCAGCATATTGGCAGTGACTACCATCGGCACCAGTGCACCGGTGCCGGTGTTGCCGATATCGATGCCAGCGAGGGCTGGATTATTCAGGATTCGGTCCGAGGTTTCCCCAGTAGGAATCATCCAGGCATGTTCACCGGTGTTCATATCGATAGCGGTAATGCGACTATAGGGTGGCTTCAAGATGGGGATGCCTGCCGGATGTCGCGGCGGCCTTGCAGTCGCACCGGGACCCGCATTCGCCCACTCAGACAGTGTTGCGCCCGTAGTATTTGGATACAGCAGGTCAGCTTCCTCACCGGGAATCAGACGCAGCGCGAAGCAGGAACTGTGGGAGGAAATATAGAGCATTCCAGTAGCAGGATCAGCCACCGCAGGCGCGGTGATGTTGGCACCGCCACCACCACCGGGGCAGTTCATGGCGGCAAATTTGCCGGTTGAATTGCCGGCATGAATGGGTGGGTTGAACAGTGGCCCCATCTGATAATCCGCCAGGGCTTCGATTGCCTGGCGCCGGATCTCCGGTGTGAAATCCGCCAGATCGTCGATAGTTATGCCCTGTATGTCGTAAGGGGCTGGTTTCGTAACATGGGGTTGCGTCGGAGACAGCACCTCGCCCGGGACGATGGACGCAGGCACGGGTCGCTCCACGATTGGCCACAGGGGCTCACCGGTAATGCGATCGAAGGCATAGACCCAGGATTGCTTCGTCACTTGCATGACAGCAGGTACGCTGCCTCGACCCGGCATGTTCAGATCGAGCAGCACCGGTGCTGTCGGATTGTCGAAATTCCAGACTTCATGATGAACCATCTGAAAATGCCAGGCCCGTTCCCCGGTACGGGTATCAAGCGCGATGATACTCGCCCCATAGAGATTATCTCCAGGTCGGAAGCCACCATAGTAATCGATGGTGGCGCTATTGGTGGGAATAAAAACCAGGTTGTTTTCAGGATCGGCGGATAGAGGCGCCCATGAAGACACATCGCCCGTCCATTCCCAGGCATCATTTTCCCAGGTCTCATGGCCGTACTCGCCTGGCTGTGGGATCACGTTGAATTTCCACTTCAGGGCACCGGTGCGAGCATCATAGGCCAGGATGTCACCCGGCACATTTTCGATACGGGACTGATGGTAACCTTGCTCCGCCGAGTTGCCGACGATAATCACGTCATTAACCACCAGCGGTGGAGAGGAGGAGGTGATATAACCGGTTTCCAGAGGCAGCCCCTCATAAGGGTCATAGGGATGTCCCAGATCAGCCAACAGATCGACAACGCCGGTTTGCGGGAAGCCGTCGATAGGAACGGGTCGACCGAAGCCTTCAATAGGAACACCGGTCTCGGCATCCAGGGCGGTCAGGAAAAATCCGGGTGAGATGATATAAATCACACCCCTGCCATCGATCTTGGCATAACCCACGCCCTTGCCATAATCGGCACGCATGGAGTACTCGCCACGGGGGGTATCGGGTTCGCGATACGACCAGATGGTTTCGCCGGTTTTGGGATCGAGCGCGATTACATAGCGCTTGTTACCAGCCACAGTATATAGCTTGCCGTCGATCAAGGAAGGAGTAGAGCGTCCGCTCACAGCGCCGAAGCTGGCGCCATCCCACTCCCAGGCGACATCAAGCTCAGCAAAATTTTCTGCCGTAATCTCGTCGGCTAGTGTAGATCGGGTATGGGCATAATCGCCACCCAGGGTTAGCCATTCGGTGATGCCTTGAGCGACTACCAGACTCGAAGAAAACACCACCAGGACAGCTGCAAGCAGTAAAATTCTTCTTGTAATTAGAGTATGCATAAACTCCTCCAGTAATAATTAACGGTGAAATTACAGTGGCGAAACATGGACGAGCTTGCGACTGAATATCCCAGCCCCGAAGAGTACCGAAATATAAGGTCCCAGACCACGCTTTTCTGCTTGTGTAAGACCCAGCTGCCTCGGCCCCCGCCAGTGCCAGGAAGAATTGCGCCGGTCTGACTCCCAAATGTGGCTACGATGGGGGCAAGCTGCGCAACGTATCAACCCTGACCGCACGATTAAAACCATCCCGCACATGCTCGCCGACCGCAAAGCCGCGATTGCCGGACAAACCAGGGAGCAGACTCGAGGCAGTTAATGACTGCATCATGTTTTCTCCAAAAAGTTATTGTTTTGATCTGTTATATGGACTTCCTGTTTCCATTGAAACCGGGCAGAGCTCCGCCTTATACTGCCGAGACACCGCTTTTATGAATATAAAGCCCACACGGGACCATCATCATGCGTAAATTAGTTTGTGCCTCGGTAGCGTCACTCGCCCTCCTCTCGGCTTGTTCTGAGGAACCAGTCACTCAAACCGCCGTCGATTCCCGTGGTGTCGAAATTCGTTGGACCAGCTATGGTATTCCTCACATCAAGGCCGAAAACTGGGAAGGCCTCGGCTTCGGCCTGGCCAGTGCCGTGGCTACCAATACAGTCTGCGTGCTGGCGCGGGAGCTGATCACAGTCCGGGGCGAACAGGCCAGGTACTTTGGCGACAGTGAGCGCAACATTAACAATGACGCCTTTCATAAAGCACTGCTGCACTCGGCTAAGCTTGATGAGTATCTGAATTATGGTTCGGATGAGAGCAAATCCATGGATAGGGGGTTTGTGGATGGCTATAACCATTTTGTTAGCTCTCATCAGGGCCAGTTTCCCGCAACCTGCAATAACCAGCCCTGGGTCAAGGCTATAGATCTGAATGATCTGGCCCGCCTTGCTATCGGTACCGGCATCCGCTATGGCCTGGGCAGGGTCACTGAAGCAATAGTGACGGCTGCACCGGGCACTGCCCTGGCCGCGCTAACACCACTCGATCTGCAAGTCGACGTCGAGACCATCGGTAGCAATGCCGTCGCCTTCGGCAGGGAATTAACCGATAACGGCCGCGGTATCCTGTTGGGTAATCCGCATTATCCCTGGCAGGGCGCTTCCAGATTTCACCTGGCACACCTGACCCTGCCTGGAGAACTGGACGTGATGGGGGTTGGACTCATCGCCAGTCCACGTATCGCCATCGGCTTTAGCTCGGAAATAGCCTGGAGTCATACAGTTTCCACTGCCCTGCGATTTACCATGTTCCGGCTAGACCTGGTGCCGGGCGATCCCATGGCTTACAGCTTGGGTGATGAAATCAGGAATATTGAAGTCATAGACGTAGAGGTTGAAACGCCCTCTGGGCTAGTAAACAGAACCGCCTACATGACCCATCTCGGACCGGTTGTTGCCAGTGACACTACGCCATGGACAGACCAGTACGTGTATGTAATGCGGGACGTGAACTATGAGAACTATCGGGGTGGCGATCAGTATCAGGCCATACAGCAGGCCCACAACGTGGCCGAACTGAAAGCAGCTTTAGGCAAGTACCAGGGCGCCGCATTTGTAAACACCATCGCTGCAGATAGCTCTGGCGGCGCGCTTTATGCGGATATGTCGGCCATCCCCAATGTCTCGGCAGAATTACTGGAACGCTGTGATGCCGGTGACGGTGGACGCATAATCACCTTGAACGGCTCCGACCCCAGTTGTGATTGGCAGGTGGATCCGGAGGCTGCCGCGCCCGGGCTGATGCCACCCTCACAACAGCCCAGTCTGATTACAGAAAAATATGTTACCAATAGCAATGACTCTTACTGGCTATCCAACCCGGACATGCGCCTGGAAGGCTTCTCGCCAATTATTGGTAACGAGCAATCAACGCGATCGCTGCGTACTCGAGCCGGCCTGAATCTGGTTGAGGAGATTTTGAATTCAGGCGAACCAGTTAACCAGTCGATGGTGCAGGACATGTTGTTCGAACACCGCAACTATGGCGCCGAATTATTGCTCGATGACATTCTCAAGGTCTGTCAACTCAAGCACAACTCCGAGCTGACTGAAGCCTGCGATATCCTTAGCAACTGGGATCGTCGACAAGATGTGACCAGTGTCGGCGCCCACATTTATAATGAATTCTGGATTGCCGCCGCTCGCGGTATCAATGCACATTTCGCAGTGCCATTCGACGTAGACGATCCCGTGCATACTCCCAGGGGGCTCACCATCGATAGCAGTGAAACCCAGGATTTCATAGATGCCGCCCTGACCACCGCAGTCACACGACTGCAAGAAGCCAATGTTTCACTGGATGCAAAATGGGGCGATGTACAATTTGCACTGCGTAACGGCGAAAAAATCGGTATTCCCGGCGGTGGTGGTGGCAGTGGCATGTTCAGCGTCATCACTGCCCGACTGGATGCCGAAACACAGGGCTACAACCCCATTACCCACGGTAATAGCTATATTCAGGCTGTAAGCTGGAATGAAGATGGGTCGCCCGATGCTCGCGCCATTATCACTTATTCACAGTCTCCGGAGCCGGATTCAGACCATTACGCAGACATGACCAGGTTGTATTCGAAGAGCCAATGGATCAGTCTGCCGTTCACCGATGAACAGATTGCAGCGGAGCTATTACGCGTCGAAAACTTTTAGCAAGACAGTAGGGACGGCTGCAACTTAGTAACTAGTCACCAAACTTAAAACCCCCATCGCTTAGAGAATCTTCTCAAACTCACTTCGATGTATTGGGGATTGTCGAAATAAACTATTTAATTTTCGACAAATATTCTAAAGTTGCTAAGTTGCAGCCGTCCCCAAAATCAGGTTCATGATTAGTTGTCGCGAAGTGCAAATGTGGACAAGGCATGACCGGAGATAACCGACACGTACTGCACCCCATCCACCATGTAGGTAACCGGCGCCATCACGATCTGCCCGCCGAGATTGACATGCCATAACAAGTCACCGCTGCGGGCATCGATGGCGTGAAAGTAGCCTTCCCTACCGCCGGTGAACAACAAATCCGAAGCCGTGGTCAGCATGCCGCTGTCACTGACATCGAACTGATCGTAGGACCAGACTGCTTCACCGGTCTGTGGATCCATAGCTTTGAGCGAGGCATGGCCGACTTCATTGGTCCAGTTATTTATCGGGTTGGTACGACCAATACCAATAGTAGGTGCACCTGGCGCCGGTGCCAGCACGGAAAAACCGCCCCCGAGAAATGCGCGGCCGGGTTCATATTCGGATTCCTCTGCCCGATAAATTGTGGCGTAGTCTTGCCAGGCACTGAAGTAGAACAAGCCTGTGCGTGGACTGTAGGAAGGTGGGTACCAGTTGGTACCGCCCTGGTTACCCGGATAAGTGGGCATGCCCTCCGGCTGAGGTGTTGTTATCGGCCGACCGTTTTCATCCAGGCCGCTGGACCAGTTCACGGTGACATAGGGTTTGCCGACGAGGAATTCCCCGCTGACGCGATCAAGCACATAGAAGTAGCCGTTGCGATTCGCCCACATCATGACCTTGGTGGGTGTGCCCTTGAACACGATATCCGCCAGTACAGGAACCTGTACGGAATCGTAGTCGTAACCGTCATTAGGCGTGAACTGGAAATACCATTCCAGCTCCCCGGTGTCGGCATCGAGCGCGATCACCGAGTCTGAGTAGAGATTGTCCCCCGGACGCTGGCCGGCGTTCCAATCCGGCCCCGGGTTACCGACCCCCCAATAAGTCAGGTTCAGATCGGGATCGAAAGAGCCGGTGATCCAGACTGGCGCACCGCCATGCTTCCAGTCGTCACCCTGCCAGCTGTCATGATTGGGTTCACCAGGACCAGGAATGGTGTAGGTCTTCCAGGCTTGTTTGCCGGTATTGGCATCATAGGCGGCGACGTAGCCACGGATGCCATATTCACCACCGCCCACACCGACGATGATTTTGTCTTTCACTGCCAATGGCGCCATGGTGACCGAGTACGCCAGACTCACATCGCCCACTTCAACGTTCCAAAGTGGCTGACCGTTGATGCGGTCCAGGGCCACCAGGCGGGCGTCCAGGGTCCCGATGAAGACCTTGTCACCAAGCACGGCTACACCGCGGTTGTTGGCACCGCAGCAGACCAGTGCATTATCGGCGGGCACGTGGCGATATTTCCAGAACACGCGACCGGTGATGGCATCAAGCGCCATCACGCTGTTAGGTCTCTCGGTGACATACATAATACCGTCGACGATAATGGGATTTGACTGCCAGGCACCGAACACCTGGTTCTGCAGAGTCCACTGTAATTGCAATTGGTCTACGTTTTCCGGCGTAAGCTGATCCAGTCGACTGTAGCGCTGACTTGAGTATCCACCGTTGTAGGTTAACCAGTTCCCGGGCTCGTCGGCGGCATTCAGAATACGTTGGTAAGAGACCTGTGCAGAAACATTCAGGGCCACAATCAACATGGTAGCTATGCAGATCGTAAGCCAGATCGGTTTAATAACTTTCATTGCAGACCTCGCAAAGTAAGCAGGTAGCTGATGACGTCGGCCACCTCATCGCTGGAAAGCGTAGTGGGTTGTTTGGATGGGGCATCGCTGATCTCGTAGCTGACCAGGTCAGATTTTTTCAATGATCGCAGCCGTTCCTGGGAATCGATCACCTGAACCGTGTAGGTATCCTCATTGAGGCGTCTGCCGACAATGGTCTCCTCATTGCGGGTAACGATACGCACAGGCTTATTAATAGGCAGAAGCGCGGTACCTGGATCCAGTAGATTGCGCTGCAGGGATACCGGTGTACGAATCGCGCCGATGAAACTGAGGTCGGGCGCAGTCCGAGGACCAATCCCGTTGACCCGATGACACGTTGCACATTCTCCCTTGCCCCGAAACAGGACCTGCCCCCTGCCCGGATCACCTATTTTGACGGCGATGCCGTCGGGATCGAATCCGGCCCGGAGGTAGGCGATCACGCCATTCATCTCTTCCTGCCGCAACTCGAACGCAGGCATGCGACCTTCCCCGGCCCCGGAACTGATCAAATTCCGAAGGTCCGCATCGGAGCGCACCGTCGGAAATTGGCCTCGTCGTAGATCGACCCCATCAACGAGGGCGCCCTGGGGCCCGTGGCAGAGAGCACATTGTTGGGTATAGACCCGGGAACCCGCCTCTATCGCCTCGGTGGTATATTGATGATCGCCGAATTCCTGTGCCAGGCCCTGCTGCAATCCAGCCAGTAGTAGCAACGGAACATAGTTTCGGAAATGCGTGAAAAATTGGCAGTTCGGTAGATTTTTTATAAGAGATATCATAGCGTTCGAAGGAATTTCAGTTTTTTGTGAACGACGAGGATAATCGGTATTGCATCGGAGGTCTATTGGCTTCCGTGGATGAATCGTCCAATGGGTTTTCTAAGCATCAGACACTCTGCTATATTCGAGCTACTCATTAGATGTTATCAACCCAATTATTCATAAAAAGATCGACTAAAGCGAGGTCACTGGAATGATTTCAAGAACCAGCCGGATTCTGGGCGGCGCCCTGATTTCCCTCACATTTTTACTTGCAGCTACTCTGGCCCAAAGCAGCTTTGCCCAGGACAATAGCGCCGGCAGATATCGCCCGGAGGGCAGGCAAATAGGCTTTGCCGCAGGCCGAGAGTTTGACGAACGAATCTTTGAAGTTCGCACCTATGACCCAAGCGTCGACGTCGCCGAGTTCGCGTCGGCAACAATATTCTATCCTCTGACCCTTAGCTTCGATGCCCCCAACGGCGCCATCGCCTTCGTGCCGGGATATCTTGCCAGCAAGGATAACTATGAATGGTGGGGGCCGGCACTCGCTTCCCTGGGTTATGTGGTGATGATTGTGGATACCAATGCACCCGATTCTTCCCTGGACGATCGCAAACAGGCTTTGATAGCCGGTGTCGAATTTTTGAAGAATGAAAACAATAACAGTGACAGTCCACTGAATAACAAAATCGACGGCTCAAAGATCGCTATCATGGGCCACTCCATGGGTGCCGGCGGTGCGCTGGAAGCAGCGGTGGAGCTTGGCGACAGTATAAAGGCAGTTATTCCGCTAACGCCCTATTGTTGTGAACCTGGACAACCCTATGCCGGCGACCTCAGCGCACTTACTGTGCCCACACTAATAATTGCCAGCGCCGAGGACACTGTGGCGCCTCCGGCAGATCATGCGCGCATGCTCTACGATGCCATCCCCGCGTCAACTACGAAAGTGTATATGGAATTTGCCACCGGCAGTCACAACCTGCCAGCCAATGGCGGACCCGATCTGCAAACACTGGGCATGGCTTCCCTGGCCTTCCTTAAAGTGCATCTCGACGGAAGAGATAATCTGGCGAGCTATATCGATGCTGATATGGAAGCAGACATGGCGGCAAAGTATTCGACCTATCTGAGCAATCCATAAAATAATCTTTCAGGAAAAAAGGACTGCAGGAATCCCGTGTCCTCTTTTGGCTGAGATATAAAGGTGAGCTGATACCCGCTGAATAATTTTATTGAAAATGCAGACCAGATCTCAAAAACCGACACTCTTGGGCGCGATAGTGCACTTCGGCTGGGGGTAGTTATTAGCAATGACAAGAATGATTGTGCCAAATACAACGTGGGAACTGGCATAGCTTTTTAAATACTTGCGGCGCATCTGTCGCGGGTTTTTACAACTGGAAACACCCAATTGACTGATAAGGTTGTGCCGAATAAGGACCTTCGGTTATGACAGCAGCAGAGAACTCCGTCAATTCGTGCAACTTCCATTTTCGTAGAGTTTAAGGCCTGTTAATTGCCGCCACCTGGCTATTCGATTTCGAGCCTGGCACAGCAGGCGAGCATCAATGGCATCCTGTTAACTAATGACGCTGAGGAAATTTCAGATGGGTTTTCTCCGGATCGCTTTATCGATGGATGGGCCTATTCTCACTTGATATACCTCCAGACCGGCGATGAAGACCCAGCTCTGAATGCCAGAGATGGGAGTGCAAGCCGTTTCGTGCATAGACAGCCGCAGGAATTAGTTAACTACATCAGCAAACAAGAGAAACCCTGCACCGAAATATTAACCGCCGACTAGGTGATGGTGCATTCACTAACGAATGATACATACCAGGCCGGCGCACAATCTAAAGATGAGAGTAACTGGGAAGCATCGCAACCGGGAACTATTGATAACTACGTACTTAAAAATGAAAACGCTCAATTTGCCAGCAGCGATCATATGCTTGCTCAGGATATGGATGTTGTGGTGACGAGGGTATCCACCTGGTTAATTTGTCCGGGGAATCCAGATAAAACAAACTGTGCCAGATCGTCAGCCAAGATTAAATGACAGGACAAGGAAAGATAGACAAATTGTTACAGACTCCCAAAGCGTTTGTCTATACAATGCGGCCCCGTAGAACAGCGCGAAGAGAACAATTATTAAACTCCTGATTCAACCAGTTGCCATTGTGATTGCGATACTAGTCGCACCCCTGGCCTGGGCACAACTGGATCGTCTGGAAAACCCCATCAACGATTCCACGGTGATCTATCGCGCAGACTATTTCGCGGAATTCTTACCAGATTCTGCGAGTGACATGATAAGTCGTATACCCGGTATTGGTCTGGCCATGCGTCGGGGCCGTGGCGGCGGTGGTCGCGGACTGGGCTCAGGTGAAGGCGAGATACTGATAAATGGCCAGCGCATTACTGGCAAGGGCAATACCGGCCAGAGTCTGCTGAGTCGAATTTCAGCGGATCAGGTTGATTACATCGAAATCATACGCGGCACGTCGGAAGAACTGGACATACGGGGTGCGGGTCAGGTGATCAACGTGGTGCTGCTGGATACCCCGTCCCGCTCCAACACCACGATTGAAGTCAATGCGGATCGCCTGCGTGATGGCACCCTGGACCCGGGCGGCCAGGTCAGTTTCAGTGGCCAGACCGGCACCTTCAATTACCTGTTCCATGTCGAAGCGGAATCTCGTTCCAGTAACCGCCTGAGCAAGGAATTCAGCTTCGATCCAGATTACAATCTGCTCGAAACCCGACAAGAAGAAAGCAACCGGGATCAGACCGATTATCAAACCAGCATGAACCTGGGCTATATCTTCGAAACCAGCGTGCTCCAATTCAATGCCCTCTACGGCAAAAGTAATCCGCCCTCGGATCTGACTCGAACCATTCATGACTTTGAGAGCGGCACCAGCAGACGACAACGGGAGGACAACCAGGCTGACCGCAGCAACTGGGAAATAGGTGGTGATTACGAGTACGCATTTGCCAATGGCGGCAAGTACCGATTCCTTTTCATCGTTAACGACCGGGAATTTGAATTTAGCCGCCAGCGCTTCGATGTGTCGAGTGACGCTGAGAGCAAGAACCTGTTTTTGGCCAATCTGGGTCGGGATCGGGAACGCATAGCACGGACTTCCTACACCTGGAATCTTAGCGATACCCAAGGCGTTGAGCTCGGCGTCGAAGCCGCACAAACTATAAGAGATTCGAATTTACGTTTGGGTCTGGACATTGCTGGCACACCATCCCCCGACTATGGAAACCTGGTACCCGTTGCCATAAATAACAGTGGTTCCACCGTGGAAGAACTGCGCTATGAAACTTTTGCCGCACACAACTGGCAGCTCAATCCAAAAATGTCCCTCGAGAGTTCACTGATTATTGAAACCTCTACCATGGAGCAATCCGGTGATGTTAGTAACAAACGGGATTTCAATTTTGTCAAACCCAAGCTGGATTATCGCTTCGATATCACACCGAGCTTGCAGTTACGTGCGGGACTGGAGAAAGACGTTTCCCAGCTCAGCTTTTCGGATTTCAGTGCCTCCGTTGACGGTTCCGATGAAGACCAGGACACACAGGCTGGTAATCCCGAGATCTCCCATGAGCAATCCTGGCGCTATGAAGTAAATCTCGAGTTACGCCTACCTGATGACATTGGCGTGGTCAATTCCCAATTCTTTTACCGAGATATGGAAGATGTCATCGATCGCATCGATGTCTCTCCCAACCCGGATGACTTGCAGTCGGCAAGAGGTAATATTGGCGATGGCACGCGTTACGGTCTTAACCTGGATGTCAGTGTCCGACTGGCAATGCTGGGGCTACCAAATGCTCTATTGACAACCGGGCTCGGGCTGCACGATTCAGAGGTGACTGACCCCTTTCTGGGCATCAAGCGCAGAATGAGGAACAACGGCCGTTGGTCTGCCCGTATGAGTTTCAGACACGATATCACGGACCTTGCCCTGAGCTATGGCTTGTTCTACTCAAACAATTCCAACGACAGTAGCGGCAGAGTGGCAATTGACATAATCGATATAGAACAGAGGAAGAATCAGCCGAACCTGTCTGCTTTCATCGAAAAAAAGGCCTTTGGCAATATTACCTTCAGATTCGACGCATGGAATCTTAGCGACAATGAGTTCTGTCGAACACGTACCCGATTCGTGGGTGCGACAGCGGCAGGAGTAGTCGAAGAAATAGAAGACTTCTGCTCGGGGAGTGGCTTAAGACTCGTGTTTAAGGCAAGAGCTACCTTTTGAGTGCCGGCCACAACCAGGGCGGCTAATAATGGATACTAGAGAAAACGTAAGAGACAGCACCGGTAAAACAGCTTGCAGCAACAATTAACTACGTGATTGTGGAGCGAATGACGTGGTAATTTTTACACCCAAGGTGGCAGAATCTTCTCTATGGGACTATTCATACTACAAAATTTTACTGCGCCCAAGCGCCCGTTAAGGCTGTATCTGTTGACCGTTACTCTGATCGCCTTAACGGCCTGCGAGGCTGCAGCGCCTAACGCCCGGAAGGCGACATCCAATACATCGTTCGAGGCGGAACCTCCACCTAATTTTACCCGCGGCTTATTGGCGAGAAGAACCGTGGAGCCGCTCTATCCCTTGCGCGCAAAAAATCTGGGAATCGAAGGCTGGGTAATGCTGCGTTTTTCGGTTGATGAAAGTGGCGCGGTGATAAACAATACAATTCAGACGGTAGAAGAACAGCCAGCCGGATATTTTGAACTCGCTTCCGTCACCGCCGCACGACGGCTTAGGTTTGAAAACACCAGGGGCGAAACGGTGGAAGATGTGAGATACGTGTTTCGCTATGAACTGGAAGAGTCCAACCAGTTTCGAGTTGAACCCCCATCGGTGGATATTCAGTTTAGAGAACTTCTCCCGCTACGGCTGATTACGCCTGATTACCCACCCGACGTAGAGCAGCGGGGTATCGAAGGTTATGTCATCGTACGATTTACAGTCACCGATAGAGGCGTGGTTCAGGATATCGTAATCGATGCAAGCGAGCCGCCGGGAATATTTGACAACGAGGCGCTTGCTGCCGCCACCAGACTGCGATTTGACCCAAGAATAGTCTCCGATGTACCGGTTCAGGTTGAAGACGTATTGTTTCGATTCGACTGGCGGTTGCCGCGTTAGCGCTTATCCCCGGTAGCATCTTTCACCTGAGAGAAATGCAGGCGACTTGTAATTCCTCGCGGTGGAACAGCAACTTCTCTCAGCTCCACAACCTTTATCAGGTCTTGCACGATTGTTGACGACTAACGATCACAACCTCGCACCAAGCCAGCTTGCAATCTTGTCGGCGTAATTATCACGGGCGTCATGGGGTTCCAGCAAATAGTGATCACCGGCCATGAGTTCCAGGCTCTTGTCGGTGCTGCCGAGCAGCTCATAGATATTTTTCGCATCACCCGGAAAAACCCCTGTGTCGGAAAGCGATTGCATCACCAATGCGGGTAATTTTATCTTCGCCAGATGTGGTGCACCACGACAGGGCGAGCTCATCAGGCTCCACATGGATAACCAGGTTCTCAAGGTATTATTCAGCCCGATACTCCGTGGACTGAAATTAGCCGCTTTTGGATCACCCGCATAGCACTGGCCCACGGGGCGATCCGATGGATCGATGCTGCCATCCATCAAGCGCAGATCCGCCCAGGTTCGGTGCATATTGAAGGCCCGGTCGAACATGCCGACCTGTCTCAGGCGATCAAGTTCTGAATAGACCCATGCAGTTATCCTGTCATTTCTGGCCACTTGTGCGGCGCGATAGCATTGAATAAATTCGGCAGAATAAGGCGGCCCGTTTTCCGGGTCATACATGTTCAGTGCAGCATCGATGGAGGCAGGATCGGTTTCATCGATTATAGATGGGTCCATCCAGTCGGTCAGCACCTCGGGCCGGCCGGCATGGGCACAGAGTGAGATGTAGTAGTCACCCGGTATTAACTCCTTCGCCGCCGCGGGCACCTTCAGACCCGGTGTCGCTTCCAGAACCGGATCAACCGCCTGGGAATGATAAGCAGCCATCAGCGACCCACCGCCGGAGTTGCCGAGGATCACGATATTCTCCACCCCGGCTTCTTGTTGCAACCAGCGCACACCGACGCCGATGTCCACCAACGCGTGTTCCAGCAAAAAATAGGCCTCGGCACCACGAAATCGGGTATTCCAACCGAGAAAACCGAAACCCCGTTTTGCCATATATTCGGCCAGGTAGTGTTCGCTGAAATCCACATTGTAGTGAGTGGCGATAAAAGCCGTTTTGGGTTTTTCACCAGCGCGGGTGTGGTACAGACCCTGGCAGGGGTAATAGCCAGCACCGTTACGTGGCGCCGTGGCCGATTCCATCGATATAAAGTGACGCTCGATACCGCTCATGCTGCAAACTCCAATGACTTGGCCGCCAGTCAAGCAGACAGATTCAAGCGCTCAAACTACTGCCATCTGCCTTCTGTCCTTGCGCATTCACCGGTAGAGTCAGCTCGTCTGTACCCGCCGTCACCGGGGCACAAAATTCCAACATGATCCCGTCCGGATCCAGAAAATAGAAGGACCGAACCCAGGTGCTGGCTTCAACTTCCTCGGTGGTGCGCGTGTCGCCAGCAACTGCTTCGACATCGGCGTGGTTGATCATCTTCGAGCATTCCACACCCTTATCGACCAGTTCTTCCCTGAAGGCCTCGATGTTGTCCAGTGGCGCATGGAAGGCCACGTGGTTCATAGAGCCATGAGCAGAGCTAATGCCCCCCTTGCCGATAAGGTTTTCAACCGACGCAATGCCCGGCGCCGACTCGGGGGCACCGTTAAACCAGAAGAAAGCCAATAAATTATTGCCGCCCATATCGAAAAAGAAATGCTGGCCCATTCCCATGCCAAGATCGAATCCCTTCACCAATTTCATGCCAAGGATATTGGTATAAAAGTCCACTGTTTTTCCCATGTCTTTGCATACCAACGCCATGTGATGTATTCCATCAAATTCAATACCCATCTTTCTAATCTCCATTGGTTTTGGTGTCTACTGGAAAATCGTGAGGTGCAGTGGAGTACGCACCGCATCGAAGCCCTCAGATACAATACAGCCGGCGTTAATCAATTCTCTGCATTGTCAGCTTGCCCCCATTCAGCTTAGCAAGCGCAGCAATAGCATCGATAACACCCGCTAGCGCAGTTTCAACATTATTCTGATCATTCAACTAATTGTTGGGCAAGAATTCTTAATCAAAGCATGCTCCCTCATTGTTTGCAATTGCACTACTACCAATGCCGGGGGCTGTCCCAGTTGAACAAATAAAAAAGGGGCGATCCTGAGATCACCCCTTTTTAGACCAGGTAATTGCGGATGGACCCGCAAGGCCATCGGCGCTACACAATCAGTTTGCCGAGAAGTTTAGCTTGAAGCCAAGGTAAGCGGCCCGGTCTGGAGAGTAAAAACCGGTTATTTCCTCATAGTCTTCATCGAGGGCATTTTCCAGCCTGGCATAAATGCTGAAATTATCCGTGAACCGATAGCTGGCGCTGATATCCAGCACCTCGAAATCATCCAGATCAACCGGGCTACCAAAAATCTCGTCCGTTGCATCACGGGAAATTCGATAGAATCCATTGATATTCAAGCGATCGCCCAAAGCTGTATACGCCAGGCCAATATTCATCAAGTCTTCTGGCCGACGACGCCGTTGCAGGCCATTGGGCCGTTCCGTGTCGTTGTATGTGTAATTAGAAGTCAGTCGCAAGCTATCGCTCAATTGCAGGTCAGCCGTGATTTCTACTCCCTTGGAGGTGCTGGTGCCCACGTCTTGCAGGTATCCGCTGAATCCCGCCAGGTCAAAAAATATGGCATCCTCCACGTCCTGGTCAAAATATACAGCCTCCAGGCGCACGCGGTTCCCCAGCACATATTCAACCCCGAACTCATAACCCTCACTCTGTTCCTGAGTGAGTGCAACCAGGGCGGCTGGAGGAAATGCAAATGGACCGGCGTTGTATGCAACTTCAAAAGGGCTGGGAGCACGAAACCCGGTTCCAAGACTACTCTTGAACTTCAGGATACCGTTATTGGGCAGATCAATCAGGTAGGCCATGCTAACTCGATGACTGGTGTTGCTGCCAAAATCATCATTGTCGTCATGACGAATCCCGGCGGTGATATAAAAGTTATTGGAGAAATCACTCAGGTATTCCAGGTAGTAGCCGTCATTATCGCGACTGATACCATTATTGCTGGCCTGCTCATGGTCGATGCCAATGACCAGATCGAAACCAGGCAGATTGGTAGCACTGCCAAGGTATTCCCAGCGCTTAAGTTGACCATTTGCGGTGAAGGCGGAAACACCGAGGGCGAAGTTTTCCCTGTCCGTTTCTGTATTGGAGAAAGACAGGGAGTGGGTGAAGTTATCTGAGCTGTATTCCAATGCGGCGCGTGACGCTCTCAACTCATAGTCCGATGCACAGTCATGTACCGTGGTACCGGAGAAACAGCCGTCGAACTGGGAATCCCCATCAACCTGTCGATGCACCAGATCCACACGCAGATTTTCCGATAGAGCAATTCCCAACCTGCCGTGAATGGTAGTATTGGTATAGCCATCGTCATCTCTGAGCACTGAATCCGATTGCCGTGTGTTGTAGCCATCGGTTTCAAAATCACTCACCGATAGAAAATAATCGACCCTGTCGTTGCCGCCTCCCACGTTAGCGCCGAGCCGATTAGTGCCTAACTCTCCAGCCTGGGCATCGATATTGGCAAAAAAAGCCTCTTCGCCGGAGCGTGAACTGATATTCACGACACCGCCGGCGTCGGCACCGTAGGCTAATCCCTGTGGCCCACGCAACACTTCTACCCGGCTTATACCGTCACTCATTAGATGTTCGAGTTGGGAACCAATCTGGGTGCTGGCGGGGTCCGACAGACGCATACCATCAAAAATCGTAAGGGTTCGAAACCCTTCTTCGCCACGAATTCTAAGTGACGTTGCCTTGCCGGCACCGCCATTGTTACTAGTGGCTATCGCAGGCATCTGCCGTAATATGTCCACCAATAACAGATTGCCGTGGGCGTTAATCTCAGTCTCCGTTATCACCGAAACCGAAGTGCCTATCTGGCGCATGGGTATCGGTATCAGACTGGAAGTGACGATGATTTCTTCTAGCGGACTAGAGGATTCCTGGGAATAAACAGCGCTGTTCAAAAATAAACCGGTAGCGATGCCCAGGGTAAATAACCCCAGCTTTAATCCTTGCATTGGTGTTTCCTTGTTATCGAGTGACACGGGGCGAATTGACGCTGTTTGGCAAAAAAGTGGGTAGTAAAAGCCTCAACTGCTGTTCCACCTTTTCTACGACGGCTCGCATGTTACTCGCATTTTTAGCTGTTGCGTATGTAAAGTTTGTTTTTAACCGTTAAATTAACGTTGTTCACACTAATTTAACTAGTTGATATATAAAGGATATCTAGCTAGCCACCTGCCTCAGCCAACGCCGTGGAGAATTGGCATAGCTAAAACCCCGTAAGGTACGTACAGTACAAAAACTTTTAGCCGGGACTTTTTAAATGGCTTATCAGCTTTTCCCTCTATTATGTGGGCTTGCAACAGTTAGTTTTACTGCCTGTGTGCATCATCGCAGACAGGGAATTCATTGGCTGAGCGGATTTATTCCAGTGCTATTGTTAATTGGCACATGGATGGATCAAGGCCGTGGGCTAGTTGTAATCGAGCCGACACATCTCGCTACCGTGTTGGCTCTGGCTGCTTTTACCATTCTGCATAAAGGAAAATGGCGTTCCGCAGCGGTAGTATTGGGCGGCATGATGGGGGCAGTGTGGATAAATGCTCTGGTCACATTGGGTTATCCGGGGTCGATAGTGACAGTTGCTGTTAGCCTGGTTGCGGCAATCACATTTTATTGCGCTATACACAAAAAAGATTTCGGATCGAGTCAGCTACGTGATGAGGCACTTCTAATTGTCATAGCCCTGTCACTGGTAGTCAGCATTGTACCAACAGCTATTTCGGGTTGGCAGGTAGCCTCAAATTTACAGTCATTGGACGCGGGTCAAACCGAGACCTACGCCAATGTCGGAGTACTAATTTTGTCCCTCGCCTTTCTTGTGCTGGGTGGCATCTATGCAAAATGGAAGGTGCGATGAGTTTATTAGGTATCCTCGAGGGTGGTTTATTCGGGCTGAGCCAGGTATTGCGATTTCCGGTGATGCTCCTGTTATGGGTATGCGTCGCTTCCGTGTGTTTTATGGCCGGGGTCTGCCTCATCGAATATTTATCGAGGCGCAAGGAACGAACTGGCTTCAATATAAAGGTCTGGCTGCAAGACGTGGAAATTCTCAATCCCGACGCCACAGAGTTTTCCCACCTGCCAGCCTTCCTGAAAAATTTTGTCGAAGCTGTGCATCACAATAAGGCGGCAGGCGAGCTGAAGGACGGCGGCCTGGAACATCTGGTGATGGAGGCCGAAGAAGGGTTGAAGCACGAGCTTAATCCATCAAAGATGTTAATCAAGGTAGGCCCAAGTCTTGGCCTGTTGGGAACCCTGATCCCCATGGGAGTATCTCTTGCCGCCATGGCAGCAGGAAACCTCGAAGCCATGGCAGGGCAAATGGTTGTCGCCTTCACCACTACCATTATCGGGCTCGCCTGCGGTACCGGCGCCTATGTCATCAACATGGTTCGGCAGGGATGGGCTAATGAGGCCATTAGAGAGCTACGCTTTATCGCCGAGCGGATATTAGCGGAAACGGCTGCATAATAACTCATGAGCAAATTTCTGAAATTGCCGATGCCCGAAGAAATCGAAGAAGATCCCTTGGCGGGAATCGCCAATCTATTCGACGTATCGGTGGTGTTTATCGTCGGCCTGATGATCTCCTTGTTCTCGGTTTATCGCATGGGAGGCTTATTGAATCCAGAAACGGAAGTCACCATGGTGTTAACCAACCCCAATGGCGATCAGGAGATCATCACCCGACGGGGTACGGAAATTGAAGCCTACAGAGTGACTGCCGATGCCGTATCCGGTGGTGATGGAGTCCGCCTGGGCATTGCTTACCGCCTCCCCGATGGCCAGGTTATCTACGTCCCGGAAGTGGAAAACGGCAACTAGTGCCCCATGCTTCGATCCCTTTCGACAAGGTCATCCTCTTTATTGCCCCTGCTGCTGTCCCTGACTTGTCTGCTACTCATAGCCCCTGCTGCTGCCCAGACTGAGCCGAACGCCGACCCGAGTGACGATCAAATAACCATTAGCTACCTGTTTTCAGACGGCAACATGATCGGAACTCTGGAGGCTTATCGCAGCCTGATTCGCCAAAACCCGGATCTGGACGGGCGCATCTCCCTGCAATTTCTGACCGAGTCTTTTTTGGTTGAAGCCGACCCTGGGGTAATTTCCAATTCTGACGTTTTAGTATTGGATATGATGAATCAGTCGATACTGGATCGATTTAATGCGGCCCACGACATCGATTTGATCAATGAGGTCACCACAGACGGCGCGGTGATTGCGGTAGGAAGCGGCGTGCAGCCACTCGACTATTTCACTGGCCAAGGTGCGGTATGGGATGAAACCGCGCTGGCTTATTGGCAGAATGGTGGCCAGCAAAACCAGTTGTCTTTACTGAAATTTTCCCTGCAACTGGCCGGAGTAACAGGCCTGACCATCCCCCCGCCTCAGCCCAGCCTGGATTTCGCCTACTACTACCCCGGTGATGCTGGCGGACAGGCGTTCGAAGATTGGGATGAGTTTGCGGCCTGGATGCATGGGCGAGGCTTGATGGAGGCAAACAAGCTTCGGGTTGCTATTGGCTTTTACAAGTCAACGTTTTACGGCAGCGAAACCGAAGTGGTGGATGCGATCATCGCCGAAATAGAGCGCGCCGGCGCGATCGCAATTCCCTTCTTTGGCTTCCCCGGCCACCTTGCGTTCGAACACATGCTGATCGATGAAAACGGTGCGGCGCGGGCGGATGTCGGCCTGAGTTTCCTGATGCGTTTCGCCAACTTCGATTCTTCCCGATCCCTGGCCAATATCAATATCCCGATCATCAATCTGGCAACACTTTACGGGCGCTCTGAGCAGGAATGGCGGCAATCATCTACGGGTCTTTCGCTGTTTGAAGGCACCTTTCAGGTGGCAGTACCGGAATTGGCGGGATTGATTGCGCCCACCGTCGTTGGCTCTCGCGAGCGGCAATTTGACGCCGCCACCAATATCTCCATCGTGGTAGACAAGCCAATAGCTCCACGTATTGAGATGGCTGTAATGCGTGGCCTGCGCTATGCACGCCTGGCGCAGAAGCCAGTGCAGGACCGGCGCATCGCGATGATGTTCTACAATTATCCGGTCGGCAAAGCCAGTATCGGCGCCAGCTATCTCAATATTGCCGAATCTCTGGAGAATATTCTTTCGGCGATGCGAGATTCCGGTTACGACCTCGGCGATGCCGATCTCAGTGCCGACAGTATTCTTGCTGACATCACCTCCAGGGCCCGCAACATTGGCAGTTATGCCCCGGGAGATATGGAGGAAATGCTGGCCTTCAACAGCTTTGACGCGGTAACAGTGGAGACTTATAACACCTGGCTGGATGCCCTAGAGCCGTCACTACGCAACAAAATTCTGCAGGATTGGGGAGACCCCGCCGAAGAAGATCTGATGACTTATCAGCTTGAAAACCACAAGATATTTGTCATACCGCGACTCGAATACGGCAATATTATCTTGATGCCGCAACCGGTGCGGGGCTGGAGTGAGGACCTGGAGAAGCTTTATCACGCCGATGATCTGGCACCGCACCATCAGTACGTAGCCGCCTATTCCTGGTTGCGCCATGAGATTGATATAGACGCCATTATCCATATGGGGACACATGGTACTTTGGAGTGGCTGGATGGTAAAGATACCGGTCTGAGTTCAGAGGACGCGCCCGACGCCCTGCTCGCCGACATACCCAACATCAATATTTACAACGTCGATGTGGTAGGTGAGGGCCTGATCGCGCGGCGTCGCGGCATGGCGACCCTGGTAGATCACATGGTGCCCCCTTTTATCGCCAGCGATCTGTACAGCGATCTGGCGGCTTTGAGCGAATCCATTAATGACTATCACAACAATCTCCACAAGAACGAGGCGCTGGCGAAAATCTACGCCCGGCAGATCGTCGAACAAGTACAGGCTACCGGCATCGCCAAGAGCCTGGGCATCGCGCTGACCCTAGATGCCAGCGACTTGCTGGAGCATGAGCTCTTGCATGAGATTCAGGACCACATGGTGGCACTACGAAGCCAGTTCATTCCCTACGGCTTGCATACCTTTGGCGAACTACCGACCGAAGAAATGCGGCGGACCACGGTAGCGGCGATTTTCGCGGCTGACCGCTCCCAGCTACCTGAATCAGAATTCTATTATTCCCAACAAATCGAAGACAGCATCATAGAGTCAGCCGGTAGAGAGATAGGCAGCCTGCTCAATTCCCTGTCTGGAGGGTTTGTCGGCGCAGGCAGCGGTGGTGAACCGATACGAAATCCCGATGCCTACCCCACTGGCAAAAACTTCTATGGTATCGATCCAGACAAGGTGCCGAAGAAGGCGGCCTGGGAGTTAGGCGTCAAACTGGCAGACCAGATGCTTGCAGATCACCTCGCTGAGCACGGCGAATATCCGCAAAAAATTTCTTTCGTGATATGGGGCGACGAGACCATGCGTCATGAGGGCATCGTGGAGTCACAGATTTTTTATCTGCTGGGAACGCGACCGGTATGGGATGGCCGCGACAAGGTGGTTGGCATCGAAGTCATTGCCGCCTCGGAACTCGGTCGGCCCCGGATTGATATCATCATCGCCAGCGCGGCTGAGGGCATGTTCAACAATGTGACCGTGCTGATGGATCAGGCCGTGCAAAAAGTTAAGGCCCTGCAGGAAACCGAGAATTTCGTTCGCGATCACTACCTTGCCACCAGAGCGGCGCTTATGGATTCAGGATATTCCGAGGAGGATGCCGACCGGCGAGCCGGTGTACGCATATTTGATGAGCCACCTGGCACCTATAGCCTGAATACTTCAAATATCGCTGCGGCCAGCGGTACCTGGGATTCAGATCTTGGCATGGTCAATGACTATATCAACAAGATGGGGCACGGTTTTGGCAACGGCTTCTGGGGCGAGCCCATGCAGGACGTATTCAAGCTCGCCCTGGCCGGCGTGGATAAGGTCGTGCACTCAAGTTCAACCATGCTCTACGGGGCGCTGGATAATGATGACTTCTTCATGTACATGGGAGGCCTGGCCGCCGCCATCAAGACTGTGGATGGAGACGCGCCCGATCTGTTAGTGACCAACACCCGCAATCCCTCACAACCGGAAATGTCCAGTATCGATAAATTTATCGGCATGGAATTCAATACCCGCTACATCAATCCTACCTGGATACGGGGCATGCAGGCCGAAGGCTATGCCGGCGCCCGCAACATGGTTGAGTTCGTGGAATACATGTGGGGCTGGGATGCTACGGTGTCGGAAACCATCGATGATAATATGTGGCAACAGTCGTTCGCTGTCTACGTGCAAGACAAGTACGAACTGGGCATGGAAGAATTTTTTGACGACAATTCGCCCTATGCGTTTCAGGATCTGTCGGTGCGAATGCTGGAAACGATTCGCAAGCAATATTGGGATGCCGATCAGGAGACCTTGACCGAATTGCTCAAAGCCTATGTCGACTCGGTTAATAAGCACGGCATCAACTGCACCGAAGTCAGCTGCGGTAATCCGCGACTGATGGAATACGTCCTGCTCGAGGGTGAAAACAGCGGCTTGTCGGGCCTGGATTTGTCGGAGTTTCGACAGGCTGTGGAAACTGCGATTCAGGCCAGCATCGAAACGCTTGCCCGCGCCGCCGAGAATTTCGCCAACAATAACGATGCCCGCATCGCCGAGCTATATGAAACCGCTGCGACGCTGCAAGGCTTCGCCATGGAGCCCATAGAGCAGCCCCAGGCCCAGCCGCTGCAAATCGACCTCTCTGCACTGGAAAATAGCAGCTTCGCTTATATCTTCCAGGGCCTGGTATTATTACTACTATTATTCTGGTGGTTCCGCCGCAGAATGAATCGCCCCACTGCGGTTTAGAATCTTGCGGAATCTGATCTACCTGCTACTCGTATTGCTACCAGGGTGTAATGAAATCACTCAGGTTAGTAACAGTGGCTATGGTGCCTTCGAAGCCGATATTGAATCCCTGGATGACAATACGGTGGCCCTGGCCTGGTACGATACGCGTCATCCGCAAGCTGAAATATACCTGCGCCTGCTGGACCATCAGCTGAAACCGATTTCTACCGAATTCCGACTCAGCGAAAATGATGCGCAATCGTACGAAGTCGACATTGTGGCGCTGGGTGCAAACATCGCTGCCACCTGGTATGAACTAGATGCCTCCGACCACGGTGTGGTGAGGCTCGGTCTCTGGAATCGACAGGGTGAGCAATTGTGGATCAGGAACCTCACACTTGCCGATATCGATGCCCGAATTCCAGTGCTCGAAACGGTGGGCGCAGAGTTGTTTGTTGCCTGGTTAGAAACTGCCATCGATACTAACGGTCAGCCCGGTGCCGCTGCGGTGGTCGCTGTCCGGATAGACGCCGCCGGCTCCAATAAATCCGAGCCCTTCTTCGTTGCCACAGCCAGCACCACCACCTGGAATCTCAATTTAGCCATAGAAACTGACGACGTCTCAGCTACGGCGCTACTGGCCTTTGATGCCGAGCATGAGACTGTTGCCAGCGAACTCTATGTTGCCCGGGTTTCCGATGCAGGCATATCGGTCAATCGGCTCAGCGCCGATGATGGCTACGCCTCAAAATACCCGGACATAGCGCTGCGGCAAGGCAAGATTGCACTGACCTGGTTCGATGAGCTGTCTGGCAATAATGAAATCTATGTCACTGTTCGTGAACTCACCGAAATTTCGAGTCCACGACTTAGAGAAAATCTGGAATCGAGAGCTATTCGCATCAGTAGTACCGATGGTAATTCGATTGGCTCGTACCTGGCATGGAACGGAGCTAAACTGGGCCTTGCCTGGAGTGACAGTGACGAGGAGCAACACGAAGTGTATTTCCAGGAACTCAATGCAGTAGGCAAGCCAAAATCGAAAATTCAACGGCTCAGCAGGACCAGAGCAGACTCATTGATTCCCTCAATCAGTTCATTCGGAACAGGATTTATGATCGGCTGGAACGAAGTCACTGTCAATGCCCATGATTCAAATCCCAGGCTATCCCGTTCAGAGGTCGTAGCGACGTCGATAGTCAAATAATCATGGTTTCAGATACCCCTTTCACATTCT
>Ga0066860_10000059_pt1 | contig 48210 bp, 45 predicted proteins | sample ETN07SmetaG_FD_65601 | JGI IMG/M metagenome (GOLD analysis project Ga0066860, IMG submission 65601) | Marine microbial and viral communities from oxygen minimum zone, Eastern Pacific Ocean - ETNP2014F14-07SV275 | ecosystem: Environmental > Aquatic > Marine > Oceanic ... | reverse complement strand
CTGTAGATATGCATATTTCTGCATTAGAGAAAATGGGTGCAAAGTTTACTATTGAGAATGGCTATATATCTGCTAGTTGTAAAGAACTACATGGAGCAACAATCAACTTTCCGAGTATAACTGTTACAGGTACTGAGAATGTATTAATGGCAGCAACTATGGCAAAAGGAAAAACAATTATTAATAATTCAGCAAAGGAACCAGAAATAGTTGATCTGGCAAATTTCTTGATTGAAATGGGTTCTGACATCAAAGGTCACGGAACTAATAAGATTGAAATAAATGGTGTAGATAAATTAACAGGGGTCTCATATTCTGCGTTACCCGATAGGATAGAAACAGGTACTTTTCTTATTGCGGCAGCTATTACAGGTGGCAAAATTATAATCAAGAATACCATTTCTGCACATGTTGAAATCATCATTGAAAAGTTAAAAGAGGCTGGCGCTGAAATAACCACTACTGAAACAACAATTAGTCTTGATATGCATGGGAAAAGACCCAAACCAATAAATATAGAAACAGGACCTTATCCTCACTTTCCAACTGATATGCAGGCACAAATAACTGCATTAAATGCAATTGCAAAAGGCAATAGTAAAATTAAAGAAAATATCTTTGAAAATCGCTTTATGCATATACAAGAAATGACTAGAATGGGTGCTAAAATTAATATAGAAAAGAATTGTGCACATATAACTGGTATTGATGCTTTTGTAGGAGCTCCAGTTATGGCAACAGATTTAAGAGCTTCAGCAAGTTTAATTCTTGCTGCTCTTGCAGCGAATGGAACAACAGAAATTGAGAGAATATATCATATTGATAGAGGATATGATTGTATAGAAGAAAAACTTAAACAATTAGGTGCAGAAATTTTAAGGGTGCCAATGTAGGCATATTTATAAATGAAAAAATTAATATTAGCTATATCAAAAGGCAGAATACTAGATGAAGCTCTTGAAATACTGGAAAAATCAGGAGTTAAATGCAATGAATCTCCGTCTATATCAAGAAAGCTTATTTTTAAAACTAATTTAAAGTTTTTGGAAATCATTATTGTGAGAGCTAGCGATGTGCCGATTTATATTGAATCTGGAAAGGTTGATTTAGGCATAGTAGGAAAAGACACATTATTAGAATCAAATGCAAATAATCATTTAAGAATTGCAGATTTAAATATTGCGGCGTGTAAACTTGTGGTGGCAGGTAAAAATGGTAAGAAACTTTCAAGTAATATGAAAGTGGCAACAAAATATCCAAACATTACTAAAAGATTTTTTCATAAGAAAGGTTTGCCTTGTTCAGTATTAAAACTTTATGGGTCAATTGAGCTTGCAGCTGTTCTTGGTATGGCCGATGTTGTAGTTGACTTAGTTGAATCTGGACAGACATTAAAGCAAAATGGACTAAAAGAAATCGAAATAATACAAAAAATTACTTCATTATTAATTGTGAATAAAAGCTCATATAAGTTTAATAAAAACCAAATAACTGACTTCATGAAACTTTTGAATTTAGGTTAATCAATATGACTATTAGTAAGTTAACAGATGATCTTAAAATCTCTTCAATGAGAGAATTAATAACGCCTAAAGAAATTATCAACGAACTTCCCATGTCAACTCGAGCAGTTGAAACAGTAGTTGAAACAAGACAAGAAATAATTAATATCTTAAATCGTAAAGATAAAAGACTACTACTAATTGTTGGGCCTTGCTCTATTCATGATGTTACAGCAGCTCATGAATATGCAGAGCGACTCTTAGCAGTTAAAAAAGATGTTAGTGAAAATATACTAATAATTATGCGAGTTTATTTTGAGAAACCTAGAACAGTTATTGGCTGGAAAGGTCTGATTAATGATCCAGATTTGGATAATAGTTTTAATATAAATAAAGGAATAAAGATTGCTAGGAAATTACTTATTGATCTAGCTGAAATGGGAGTTCCTTCTGGACATGAGTATTTAGATTTAATAAGTCCTCAATATGTATCAGATTTAGTTTGTTGGGGGGCTATAGGCGCAAGGACTACTGAAAGTCAGAGCCATAGAGAATTAGCATCTGGTTTATCTTGCCCAGTAGGGTTTAAAAATGGGACAGACGGAGGCATACAAATCGCGATTGATGCAATTAAAGCAGCTAGCAAGGAGCATAATTTTTTATCTGTTACAAAAGAAGGAAAATCAGCAATATTCTCAACAACGGGAAATAAAGATTGTCATATTATTTTAAGAGGTGGAAAAAATACAAATTATGGAGCTCAAGATGTGGAGGCAGTTTCAAAAGCTCTAGATAAAAACTCTTTAGATCCACAAATTATGATAGATGCTAGCCATGCTAATAGTAAAAAAGATTTTCAAAAACAAAGATTGGTAGCGGAAGATATTGCTGAACAAATTTTAAATGGAAATAAAAATATTTTTGGCGTTATGTTGGAAAGTAATTTATTAGAAGGGAAACAAGATATTTCTAATAAAGACAATCTTGTATATGGAAAAAGTATTACAGATGCGTGTATTGGATGGGATGAGACTGAAGAGTTGATTCGCTTATTATCTGATGCTTCAAAAAGCAGAATCAAAGGTTGAACAAATGACAATAAAAATTACCTCTCTCGATACTAAAAATAAAAACTTTGCAAAAATATTCTCAGATAAAACAAGAATTAATAAAAGTTTAAATTCTAAAGTTCTAAACCAAGTTACAAAAATTGTATCTGATATAAAAAAGAATGGTGATGTTTCTCTAATAAAATATATCAAGAAGTTTGATGGTTATAAGCCAAAAAATATGAAAAATATTGCTATTACAAATCTCGAAATTAAAAAAGCATATAATTTTGTTTCCAAAGGAGAAATTGTTAATTTAAAAAAGGCTATAAATAGAATCTATAAGTTTTCAAGAAAACAATTATCTACTAGTTGGATAGAGAAAAAAGATAATACAAGCTTGGGCGAGAAAGTTACTCCAATAGAATCTGTAGGAATTTATGTTCCCGGGGGGAAAGCTTCTTATCCGTCAACTGTGATAATGAACACAATACCCGCAAAAATAGCTGGAGTTGAAAGAGTTATTATGACTTGTCCAATGAGCAATATAAGAGATCATAGTTTAGCAATTGTAGCAGCTGACTTATGTGGAGTTGACAAGATATTTAGAGTTGGTGGAGCACATGCAATTGCTGCTCTCGCATATGGAACCAAAAGTATTCTAAAAGTAGATAAAATTGTTGGGCCAGGTAATTTGTATGTTGCTCTTGCTAAAAAGACCGTTTTTGGTGATGTAGGGATTGATAATATAGCAGGACCATCGGAAGTAATTATAATTGCTGATAGTAGCAATAATCCAGATTGGGTGGCAATGGATTTATTCTCTCAAGCAGAACATGATGAGCTTGCGCAATCAGTAATGATAACTACAAGCGCATCATTCATTAAAGCAGTAAAGAATTCTATGTCTAAATTAATTTCTAGCTTACCAAGAAAAAAAATAATTCTTGAATCGCTTAATAACAGAGGTATGCTCATAAAAGCTAAAAGTAATAATGAAATTTGCACTATTGTTAATAAAATAGCACCTGAACACTTAGAAATTATGTGTAAGAATAATAAGTCAATTTTGAAATCAATTAAAAATGCTGGCGCGATATTTTTAGGTGAATTTAGCCCAGAGGTTTTTGGAGATTATTGTGCTGGGCCAAATCATGTTCTTCCAACATCTGGATCCGCTAGATTTTCTTCGCCTTTGGGTGTTTATGATTTTCAGAAACGCTCAAGTATTATTGAAATTTCTAAAGCTACAGCCGACCAATTAAGTAAAATTGCATCTTCAATGGCAAGTGCAGAAGGTTTACAGGCGCATGCGATATCTGCATCTTATAGAAGCAAAAATAAAAACTAAATATAGATTCATATACTAGCAATATAAAATTATTTTATATTTATATGAATTTTTTTTGAATATAATGGTCTTGAGTGTGGAGTATGGAGATAATCTCCTAATAAAAGTTGCAGACTATGTGGACCCTTTAGTAAATTTAACTCAGTTTCTGTTTGACCTTTTCCATAGTGGATATAATTTTCATTTGATGGAATTGGCCTAGATAAATCCGGCAACTCTTCAATATCAATCAATAAATGATGGTGACCAGAATTTTTTTTTTGAACACCAGCTGGAACAATGTCTACATTGATATGTCCAAATATAACTTTAAATTGATTATTCACTGTAGCTCCATCGATTGGGCTAATAATATATACTTTTGCGTTAGAATCTGATTCTGATATAGAGTTCTCAGGAGCACCTGCAGCATATATGTTAGATATAAAAAAGAATGCTATCGGTATGATATAAAAAAATGATAAGTTAAAAATACATTTAAAAAATTTCATATTAAAAAATTTGTTCTGTAATTATAACAGACTTCCTCCGCAACTACTACCTGCTCCAGCAGTACAACCATAACAATGATCAGCAATATTTATCCTTTTTTTAGATTCCAACTTATCAATGATGCTAATATGTTTTTTTTCAGAATTAGATAAGTTGATTCCCAGCATCTGATTAAAATCACAATCATAAACATATCCAAGATAATCAATGCTAATCATTGATTTACACATCACATGTTTTAAAGCTTCGCTTGAGAAAGATTTTTTTAATAACTCCATATATGAATTAAAAGACCCTTTAGAGATAAGTGTACTACCGAATCTTGCAATAGGCATGTTTGTTATAGTAAATAAGGAATGAAACAAAATTCCATAGTTATCAAATAAATATTTCTTATAAGATGATTCTAAAGATTTTTGATTAGGTGGTAAAGTTGGTCCTTGAGGATTATATACTAAATTTAATTTTAAATTTTTATCAAGGCCATATCCTATTTTATTTAATTTTTGCAATACTTTTATACTTTTTTTAAAAACACCATTTCCTCTTTGGGCATCTACATTCTTTTCTTGGTAACATGGTAATGAGGCTATAATTTCAATATTATTTTTTTTAAAAAAACTGAAAAGATAAGATTTACCAGGTTCCAATAAAACTGTTAAATTACACCTATCAATTACATGGCAGTTTAATTTTTTAACACTTTTTACCAGAAAATCAAAATGGGGATTTAGTTCAGGAGCACCGCCAGTCAAATCAACTATTTTAATATTAAATTTTTTTATAAACCCTATGATTTGATTAATTGTTTCAAGAGTCATCATCTCTTTTCTCTTTGGTCCAGCATTAACATGGCAATGTAGACAAGTTTGATTGCACTTATATCCTAAATTTATTTGGACAGTACTTAGTTTACCTCGAAAAATATCAGGGAATTCAGTTTTCTTTAATAATGGGTAAACATCATGCATTACTTGTTTCTCGATGATATAATATTTTGATATTATCATGAAAGACGACTTTATAAATCAAATTAAACCATTATTTCCGAAAGTTGACTACTGCTCCTTCAGGTTTGTAAATAGATATACTAATATAATTTCGGCAACAAGAAATGTTGTAGAACCTATTATTATGTCTGAAGATGATGGACTGATGGTGAGTATTTTTCATAACGGTGGTTATGGTTATGGAGCGACGAGTGATTTAACTAAAAAAGGAATTATGAATGCAGTTAAGCATGCAATGGATTGGGCTTCTTTCTCTAAAAATAATCTTACATATTTGCCTGATTTAACAAAATTAAAAAAACACATAGGGAATTATTTTACCAATGAAGAAAACAAATGGTCGCAAACATCAACTAAAGAAAAAGCTGATTTTCTGCTAAATGTAAATAAGGCTCTCAAACAAAAGCCTTCAATATCTAATTGGGGAGCAAGTTTAAAATTTAACAAGATAGAAACTCTATTTTTAGATACAAATGATTCACATATAAGACAAAATATTTCTTATTTATTACCACAAATTGTTGTATCTGCTGAATATAAAAAGGAAATTCAAACAAGAACTTTTGGAGGACATGCTCATGCAAGACAAGTTGGGTATGATTTTATTGATAGTATTGAAATGATTGAGAAAGCAAAAGAACTTTCTGAAGAGGCTATAGAGTTATCTAGAGCACCTAATTGTGAAAATAAAACAACTCAGGTAGTTATTGCCCCTGATCAAATGATACTTCAAGTCCATGAATCTATAGGACATCCTTTAGAGTTAGATAGAATATTGGGAGATGAACGAAATTATGCGGGATCAAGTTTTGTCACACCCGAGATGTTTGGAAACTATAAATACGGCTCTGAACATTTAAATGTTACATTCAACCCAACAGTTCCTTCAGAGCTTGCAACTTGTAAGTTTGATGATGATGGCACGGACGCTAAAAAACAATATTTAATTAAAGATGGTGTCCTTATAAGACCTATAGGGGGCTTTTTCTCAAGTCAGCGCTTAGGTTTAAATCATGTGGCATGTTCCAGAGCTTCCAATTGGAATCGACCACCAATAGATCGGATGGGTAATATTAATTTAGAACCAGGGAAAGATAGCTTCAACGATATTATAACTTCGGTTGAAGATGGGATTTATCTAGAAACTAATAATTCATGGTCTATAGATGATAAGAGAAATAAGTTTCAATTTGGTTGTGAAAAAGGAACAATAATTAAGAATGGAAAATTAAAAGGCATTGTAAAAAATCCTAGCTACAGAGGCATTACTGAAACTTTTTGGCAAAACTTATTAAAAGTAGGAAACAATGAAACGAATAAAATTCTTGGTACTTCTAATTGCGGGAAAGGGGAACCTAATCAAACAATATTTGTAGGACATTCAACACCGGTTTGTTTATTTGGCAATGTTGAGATTTTTGGTGGAATCTCATGAGAGATTATTTTAAAAAGCTATCTGAGATATTATTCAATAGACTTGTAAGCAATGAAATATTGATTTTAAATTTTGAAGCAGAGCAAACTGATTTCATAAGATTTAATCATTCTAAAATAAGACAAGCGGGAAATGTAAAACAAGCGACCCTCACACTGAATCTTGTTAAATTTAAAAATAAAACTTTAACATCTGTTATGCGATTAAATCTAGATTTAGATAGAGATACTAAGCTTCTTGAAAGAACTTTAAACTTTTTGCGTAGAGAGATTCCTGAATTACATGAAGACCCTTATTTAATGTATGAAAGAAATATAAACTCTACAGAGAATAATGAAAACAACAATAAACTAGATAGTAAAGAGATTACTGAAAATATTATAACCAGTTTTTCTTCTACAGACATGGTAGGAATTTTAGCTAGTGGATCAATCATAAAGGGTTTTGCAAATTCTTTGGGACAATTTAATTGGCATGAAAACTATTCATTTAATTTTGATTGGTCAATGTACACAGAGTCTGGTAAAGCTGTAAAACAAAATTATTCTAATCAAAGATGGAATCAGGATACTTTTAAAAAATTACTTATAGAATGTAAACAAAAACTTGAAGTAATTGATAATAAAGAGGAGCTTATAAAGCCTGGTGATTATAAAGTCTACCTTTCCCCACCGGCCTTAAATGAAATTATTGAGATGTTGTCATGGGGAGGATTTAGTTACAAAGCAAATAAGATTGGGACTAGTCCCCTACATTTGATGTTTAAAGGCGAGAGAAGGTTTGATGATATGGTAAATATATCAGAAAATCTATCAACTGGAATTTCACCCAGGTTTCATAAAGATGGTTTCATAAAGCCAGAGAAAATAGATTTAGTTGTTAATGGTGATTATAATAAATCTTTAATTTCACCACGCTCAGCACTAGAATATTCTGTTAATCATAATGCAGCTGAATATTATGAGTCTCCTGTATCTATAGAGCTTAAACCCGGAACTATTAAACATGATGATGTTTTGAATTCACTAAAGGATGGGATTTATTTGAGCAATCTTTGGTATTTAAATTTTTCTGATCGTAATAACGGAAGAATCACAGGATTAACAAGGTTTGGATGTTTTAAAATTAAAGGTGGTGAATATCAAGGACCAATTAATACTATGAGATTCGATGAAACAGTTTATAATATTTTTGGCAATAAGCTGTTAGGATTAACTGATACCCAACAACTCCTTATGGATAGTAGTACATATGAAGAGAGATCCACTCATAGCGCAACACTACCTGGGGCGCTGGTAGATGAATTTAAAATGACCTTATAACTATGATAAGAACAAGATTTGCTCCAAGCCCAACAGGATGGTTACATATAGGTGGCGTGAGAACAGCTCTATTTTCATGGTTATTTGCTAAAAGCCAAAAAGGGGAGTTTGTTATAAGAATTGACGACACAGACACAACTAGAAGTAGCAAAGAATATTGTTCTTCAATTATTAGCGCTTTAAACTTGCTTGGAATGAATTCTGATAAAGATCTTGTATATCAATCAAAACGTTTTGATATCTATATTGATAAAATTGAAAAACTTTTAGAAGAAAATAAAGCATATTATGACAAAGTAGAAGTTAACGAAAAAACAAAAGATACAGATCTTGAAATACAATTTAATAATAGACTTAATAAAGAAGGACATGTTATTAGATTTAGGAATCAAAAAGAAAATAAAATAAAATTAAAAGATTTAATCCATGGTGAAATAATATTTGAGCCAAAAACTTTTCATGATGTCGTTATACTTAGATCTAACGGAGTACCGACATATAATTTAACATCCGTAGTTGATGATATAAGCATGGATATATCACATGTCATAAGAGGAGATGACCATTTAAGCAATACAGCTATTCAAATTAATATGTTTAATGCATTTAATAGAACTGTTCCTCAGTTTGCTCATTTGCCCATGATTCACGGAAAAGATGGCAAAAGATTATCAAAAAGACATGGCGCAGTTGATATAAATACTTTTATTGATGATGGGTATTTAAAGGAAGCGCTTATTAACTATCTTGCTAGAACAGGGTGGTCGCATGGAGATCAAGAAATATTCTCCATGGATGAATTGAAAGAATTATTTACAATAGATAGGGTTACAAAATCTGCCGCAATATTTGATCATGATAAATTAAATTGGTTAAACCAATATTATATAAAAAACAAAGAGATTAATGAAATTGCCGAGATGATCTTACCTTATCTAGATTTAATAAATATAAAAGTAGACGATAGAAATTACCTTGAGGATATTTTAAGACTTGGCATTGAAAGAGACTTTAACTTAAAAAATATTGCAGAAGGGCTACAATATTACTTTACCGAGAATATTGATTATAATAATGATATATCTTATAAACCTGACTCTGCATTATCAGTAAAAATTCTTGAAAAGGTTTTAGAAAGATTTAGCTCTATAGAGTTTTCTGATAAGAAATTAATTAATGAAAACATCAAAGATGTTTGCCAAGAGCTAACAATTAAATTCAAAGATATAGGACCAGTTCTTCGGTTCGGTCTTACTGGAAGGTTAAAAGCTCCGTCTATAGATGCTTTATGTTATGTTTTAGGAAAAGATAAATCGTTAAAAAGATTGAGTGATTTTAAATTATTTCTTGAATCTAATTAAAACTTTAAAATTTATTAAGTTTTATGTTATAGATAAAATAGGTATCATAATTATTATCATTTTATAAAATTAATATGTATAATCAGTTCTTATTAAAAATCAAATTATTTATAGATATTAAGTCCCCATCGTCTAGAGGCCTAGGACACCGGGTTTTCATCTCGGCAACAGGGGTTCGACTCCCCTTGGGGACGCATAACTAACAACAAATCAAGTGAAAATATCCTCAAAAATATATGAAAGAACCTAATCAAAAATTCTGCTCTAATTGTGGTTCAGATATTATTATCAAAATCCCCGAAGGAGATAACCTGAAGAGAGCTGTATGTGATAATTGTGGCGCTATTTTCTATGAAAACCCTAAAGTCGTTGCCGGCTGTATATTAGAATGGGAAGGAAAAATTTTATTATGTAAAAGAGCAAATGAACCAAGATCTGGCTATTGGACTTTACCGGCAGGTTTTCTTGAAAATGAAGAGACTGTAGAAGAGGGTGCTTTAAGGGAAAGTTGGGAAGAAGCAAGAGCTAGGTCTGAAGAGATAAAACTTTTTATGATGTGTAACCTTCCTCATATTAGTCAAATTTACATGATCTATCATGGTTTTTTAGTTGATGGCAAATATGATGTTGGCCCTGAAAGTTCAGAAGTAAGGCTTTTCTCTGAAGAAGAGGTTCCATGGGCTGATATTGCTTTCACTGTCATAGAAAAAACAATTAAATTTTATTATCAAGATGTTAAAAAGGGTAACATTGACATTCATTTTGATACTATAATAAAAACACGATGATATTTGTCAAAAGATTTTTTTTAGTATTGCTTCTTATAATATTACCAATCAATTCTATGGCACATCAGAGCCAAGAAGAAAGAATGAAGTTTTGGAAGGAATACTATAATCCAAAATTAGAAGTTACTCAGCCAGCAGTCCCGTCTGTAAAGATTAATTTAAATAAAATAGGTCCTTTTTTTCAACTCCAAACTAATGTAGGTAATTTTAAACTCACTCCAGACCAAGATATGAAGAACGACAATACATGGACAGGTTATGGAAAACTTTTTATTAATGGGAAGTTTATTACAAGGATTTATAATAAGTATTTATTTTTAAAAAGTATCCCAATCGGAGAGAACGAAATAAAAGTAATACTTAGTAGCAACATGGATGCAGATCTAACATATAGGAATGAAATTATAAGTGATAGTATAATTATAAGATTCCCTGAATATAACTTCGCAGAGGCAAGATCGAAAGCATATGGTTTATACATACAGTGTGAGTTTTCTGATAATGGCCAAAAAAATAAAACAAAACTCGCGAACAAAGGGTTGGCAGTTTCAGAATCTTCAGAATTTTTACAATGTCGCCATGATAGCCAAAAGAACACACTTGACTCTTTTAAGAAAGAGATGAGTAAAATTCAATTAGCTCACTATGAGATTACCTTAGATGCTTTTCAAAAACGTATTAAACTATGGAAGTCATTTGAGAATAATGAAATTAATATTTCTAATGCAAGAAAAAAAAATACTCTGATTGAGAATAATATTGATATACAAATGCAAGAGAAAATATCACAAGGGTCTAAAAAATAATTATGGATTATGATTTTATAGCATTATTTTTAAATGCTTATCAAATAACTTCGCAGGTAATGTTTCCAATTTTGGTCTTTATATTAATTTTATTAATTAAAGACTTGAATAGATATGGAAAAGTTTCAGAGCAAATAAAACTTAAACTCAATGATTTAAGTGAATCTATCGAATCTACAGGGTTTAAGAAAAATGCGAATGAAAAAGATTTCTCATATATAGAAAGATATCTATCTAAAAAAAAGAAATAAAAGATTAAAATGACTTGATGAGACTGAATACTTTTTCTTCATCTAAATCATACATACAAATATTTTTTGGACAACTTTTTATAATATCAGTATCGTAACATGGGCTACATTTTAAATTTAAAGATGCAATTCTTACATTATTATTATCAGTTTTGAAGGGTGAGGATTGAAATGAATTTGTTGGCCCATGAATTGAGACAATATTCTTTGCTGCTGCACCAGCAACATGCACACTACCACTATCGGTTGCCACAACACAATCTGATAATTTCATAATACTTATTAATTCTGGGATTGATGTCATGCCAGATAAATCAAAGACTCTTTCATTAAGAGGATGAAAGGTTTTAAAATATTTTTGCTCATCTTTATTCCCTACAAGCAGTATATTTAAAACTGTTTCATTGATAATCTTGTTGATTAGTTTTTTCCAGTTACCCTCTGGCCATGACCGGTAGCCTCTATGATTTTTATTGCCAACATGACTATTAGTTGGGCAAAGTACTATATATTCTTTATTAACAGGAAATTTATTTTTTATATTATTGATGTCTTCTCCTATAATTGATGGTTTGGCTTGAGTTTTATCATATTTATTATAAAAACTATCTAAAATTCTCAATTGATGATTAACTCTATGTTCTTCAAAGATATCATCATTAATAAATTTATATGGCATTCCAATTTTTTCTCGCGATCTAGAATATTTAACAATATCATTAAATTTATTACTAATTTCAAGATTAAGAATCAAATCAAAAGGATGAAACAAAGAATCCAATATAATTCTGAATTTATCTATATTTAAAAAAAATGGTAGTTTTGTATGTCTGAGTGAATAAACTTTTTTTACTCTACTATCAAATTTAAATAATTCACAGATTCCTGGTTTAGATACCCAATATATTTCAACCGATGATCCATATAACTCCATCAATGGTTTAATGACTGATGTTGCATCAATCGTATCACCTAAGAGTCCACATCTTATTACTAAGACTTTTTTATTTTGTTTTATCATGGTTTCTAGTTTAAAATATACCCTAAATTACATATCAACTTGTAGTTATATTTTAACCAATAAAGGATTCAATTAAAACTTATGGCTCACTGGATTAGATTCGATTATAAAAATAATGAATGTATTGGTATACAAAAAGGTAAAAAAATAGAAATTTATAATGGAGATATATTTAATAATCCACCAAAAACAGAAATAGTTATCGACATAAATGAAACGACTCCGCTGAATCCATGTAATCCATCAAAAATTATAGCTCTGTGGAATAATTATAAAACACTAGCTGATGAAAAAGGTTTGTCAAAATCTAAAAACCCTCTATACCTTAATAAAGCTATCTCATGTATTCTAGAACCCGGCAAAGATATAATTAGACCAAAATTTTATAATGAAGCTGTTTTTTATGAGGGAGAACTAGGAATTGTTATTGGCAAAGAATGCAAGGATGTAGAAATTGATAGAGCAGAAAGTTATATTTTTGGTTATACATGTATAAACGATGTGACCGCCATGGATATAGTAAAGAAGGATAGCAGTTTTGATCAATGGACTAGATCTAAAAGTTTTGACACTTTCGGAATATTTGGGCCTGGTATTGAAACTGATATTAACCCAATGAATTTACAAATAAAGTCTCGCCTTAATGATAAAATTGTTCAAGACTACAATACAAATGATATGTTTTTCAATGTTTTTGAGATTGTGAGTTTCTTATCTAAGGATATGAGTTTGCTTCCAGGTGACATTATTGCTTGTGGAACTAATGTTGGGCTTGGACCTATGGAACATAATGATAATATAGAAATCAATATTGAAGGCATTGGGCAAGTAAAAAATAAGTTTGTTTAGTTTTTATCTTCTTTTCCAAACATCTGATGAACCCACTGGCCTTGGCTCTGGCTTAGCGTCATAATTAATATTTTCAAAACCATTATAGACTAGGAAATGCTTTCCTTTTGCTCTTCCTATTAATGTTACACCAGTTTCTTTTGCAACATTAAGCCCCATTTCAGTTATGCCTGAACGAGATATTAAATAAGGAATATTCATTTGGGAAACTTTTATAACCATTTCAGACGTTAATCTTCCTGTGGTATAAAATATTTTATTTTTACTTTCAATATCATTCAACCACATATTTCCGGCAATAGCGTCGACTGCATTATGCCTCCCTACATCCTCAATGAAATCTATAATTTTTTTTTCATCACAAATTGCACAACCATGTACTGCACCTGATTGACGATAAATCTCATTTTTATCATGTAGAAGTTTTAATAAGCTATATATTGTTGATTGATTAAGTTTTTTTGAAGTAATCTCTTTATTTTTCAAATCATCCCAAACACCACCAAATGTTGTTCCTTGGCCGCATCCAGAAGTAACAACTTTATGGGTTAATTTGTTTTGGAAATCTTTTAAGGGAGCAATGGTTTTTACAGCAGCTGAATTTACATCCCAATCAACATGCACTGACTCAAGTTCTGATAAATTATCTATGAATCCTTGATTTCTTAAATATCCAATTACCAATGATTCTGGATAGTGACCAAGCGTCATGAGCGTCACAACTTCTTTCTTGTTAACATAAATTGTTAATGGCAATTCCCCTGTAACTGGAAAATTCTTTATATTATTATATTCATCTCGTACTTCAATATTTTGAGTGACAGGTCTCATAGAGTTCGTGATAAAAGGTCTTTTTGTTTTATTACCAACCATTATCTGTTAAATTATATTACAAATTGACTGGTTAAACGATGAGATTTTTTTTAATTCCTATACTCTTAATTTTTACACTAAATGCTCATGCGGAAGTAATGAGGGTAATAATTTTAGGGTCAGGAACTCCAAGACCAAATATTGAGAGATTTAGTCAGTCAATACTTATTGAAGTTAATGATGAAAAATTATTATTTGATTCTGGCAGGGGAGCGACAATTAGACTTAATCAAGCAAACATTCCTCTTAAAGAAATTAAAAAAGTTTTCCTAACGCACCTTCATTCTGACCATACCATTGGTTTATCAGATATTATCATGACGGGATGGATTTATCAGAGAGATGGAGTTCTAAATATCTATGGACCTAAAGGTACAATTGGACTTGTAGACAATTTAAAGAAAGCATATTCAGAAGATATTTCAATACGCACAGTTCCACCAGAAAATCATAGTCTTGAAGGACTAAAAACAAAAGTAATAGAAATAGAAGAAGGTCTAATTTATCAAAAGGAAAAGTTAAAAGTTTATGCTATTAGAGTTGATCATGGAGGGGGAGTAAAAAATGCTTTTGGATATAAAATTGTAAATGATGATCAATCTATCGTTATATCGGGTGATACGAATTATTCTTCTAACCTTATTAAACACGCAAAGTATTGTGATGTATTAATACATGAAATTGCATCTGCTCCTGAAAAATTAATAAAGAAAAATGCAAAAATACAAGGTCTTATGAATTATCATACCACTCCAGGTGAAATGGCCAGGGTTATTGAGAGTGTAAAACCCAGGTTAACAATTTTAACTCATATTCTTGCTTTGGGTGGGGTTAGTGAAAAAAGTATTGTCAAAAAAATAAAAAACCTAAATAAGAAAAGTTATAAAATCATCATGGCATATGATCTTATGGCAATAGATGTAAAAAAAGATATTCAAATATATTCTTTAGATTACTCAAATGATCCAAAAAATTAAACCACAATTAATTGGCATATTAAATATTACTGAAGATAGCTTTCATGATGCTGGTAAATATCTTAATACAGATAAAGCAATGAAACAAATAGACGATATGGTTCTCCATGGTGCAAATATAATTGATATAGGAGCTGAATCTACTAGATCAGGTTTTAATAATATAAGTGAGCAAACCCAGCTTCAAAGAACCATGCCGTTAGTCGAGGAAATTAATAAGAATTATACTGACATAGAAATAAGCATAGACACTAGGTCAAGCGTAGTTGCACATGACGCACTCAAGAGAGGAGCTTCAATAGTAAATGATGTTTCATCTGGTACTTATGATTCAAGAATGCTAAGTGTTGTATCTGATTTTGATGCTAAAATAATTCTTACTCATATGCCTGAAGAACATCAAAATAATAAAATTATTGATTCTGACGACATAATAAATGATATTAAAAAATATTTTAATCAGAGAATATCTGAAGCTATTTCCTCAGGTATTTCCGAAAAAAAAATTATAGTTGACCCAGGTATATCTTTTGGCAAAAGTGGTGAAGACAATATTAAAATTATCAGAGATATTGGAAGTCTTGTTAAAGAATTTGAAAGAGTATGTTTAGGTGTGAGTAATAAAAGATTTGCATCAAAAATATTTAGTCAATTTAAAGATGAAGATATGTATATAGCTTCGCTAGCTATTACAGCTTTTGCTACATGCAAAGGTGTTATGTTTTTGCGTGTACATGAAATCGATGCCAATAAAGATGCATTAGAAGTTGCATGGAAAACTCTAAATTTATAATATTTGTATTAAGGTTTTTTCAAGTTCATTAACAAACTTTTTGTTATCATAAAAATCATTAAAAGCTGATCCAGAAGAGAGTTTGTAAACAAGGTTTTCTTTATATTTTTCATCAAGGCATATCTTTTTAACCTTATCCTTATACTCAGCAAGATTTTTACAAACAAGTTCGTTTAGATTAAAAGTATTTAATAAACTAGTCGATACTCTAGATGCAAAATGATTGCCGGTTACTGTAACCACTGGAACACCAGATTGTAATGCGTCAGTGGTTGTAGTATGCCCATTATAAATTCTTGTATCTAATACTATGTCCGCAAGCTTGAGTCTTTCCATATGTTCACTTCTAGAGACTCTTTTAGCAAATATAATTCTATCAGAATATATATTTCTTTTTTTTGCATACTCTAAAAGATTTAATTGTGCCGTTTTATTGTCCTCCAATAGCCATATAATAGATTCAGGAAGTTCCTCTAATATTTCAAGCCAACAATTAAACATTTTTTCATCAATTTTAAATGATTGATTAAAACTTGATAATATAAAACCATTATTAGGCAAACCATAGTCTTCTTTATTTTTATTACACTTATCAAGATTTTGGTTTCCGTTATTGATTTGGTAGCATCTTGGTAAATATAAAAAATTTTCAGAATAATATTTTTGACTTTCTTTGGGTGTTACAGTTTTATCAGTAATAATATAATCATAACAATCATGGCCAGAAGTCCCCGGAAAACCAAGATATGAAATAATTTTTTTAGATGGTTTAGCTTTTAGGATATTAATATGATTGTTTGTGATTAGAATAGTAAGGTCTATCAATATATCTAAATCATAACTATGAATAAGATTTATGGAATCAAACTCATTAATTTCATTAAGATCGACAAATGCATCGACATTTTTTTCTAATGCATCTTTAATTTCTAGTTCATGATTAAATGAGAATATATAAATTTCAAATTTTTCTCTATTATGGTTTTTAAATAAATTTTTAGTAAGATGATATGTAGGATGATTTCTAAATTCACCACAAATATAACCAATTTTTATTTTAGATTTTTTAACATTTATATTTTTTTCTTTTAAAACAATCTTTTGGGCAACATGTTTTTTCTCCCATGATAATGCAACTTTATAGTTAAGCTTTTCATCATCTGATCTGCTAACATTTAAAAAAGGATGTTCTTCTCCATCGCCAATCAATGAATCAAGTTTCATACCAATTTCATCAATTTCATTCCAATTACAAGTATCTTGATAAATCCTGAATAATAAGACCAATGCTTTTGAATTAATATTATCAATCTCAAGAATATGTTTTACTGAATTAATAGCGTTATCATAATCCTGCGTTCTTTCGAGAGATAGAGCATAATTATAATGTGCATCAATATAATAAGAATCTAAGTTAATAGCATGTTGAGCATGGGAAGAAGATTTTTCATAATCTTCATAATCCAAATATATTGCCGCTAGATTATTATGAGCTTCTTTAGAATCATGTATAGATAAAGATTTTAAAAAGTAATGCTCAGCTTTTTTTGTATCCCCATTAAGCTTATATATGTTCCCTGCATTAATTAGAAGAGAGGGCTGATTAGGATAGTCTTCAATTGCATTTTCAATGATTGTCAGCGCAGTTAAATAATCTTGGCTATTTATTTGATTTTTTATGTCAGAAATATAATCATCTAATGATTTCTTATTTGACATTATTAATATTAATGAGTGGTATTCTTTTTAACTTTTACAGCGCAAAATTTGAATTCAGGTATTTTTGCATCCGGATCTAGTGCCGCATTTGTAAGAAGATTCGCCGCAGATTCTACATAACAAAAGGGAATATATATTTGATTAAGTTGCAAGCCATCATCTCTTCTTATATAGACATCTATCTTGCCTCGTCTTGATTCAACTGTAATTAAATCACCTTCATTAACACCTAGTTTTTTCATTTCAGCAAGACAAATATTTGCAACTGGATCAGGTTCTATTTGATCTAGCATACTTGCTCGTCTGGTCATTGAACCAGTATGCCAATGTTCAAGTTGTCTGCCAGTAATTAATATAAAATTATACTCATTATCTGGTAGCTCATCAGCATTTACTAAAGGTGAAGGTATAAACTGCGCTAACCCATCATCTGTTGGAAATGTTTCTGTAAAAATTGTGGGTTGCCCAGGATCTTTTGATGATGTACAAGGATAGGTTACAGAATGATCTTTTTCTAAACGTTCCCATGTAATGCCAGATATACTTGGCATACATTGTGTCATTTCTTCAAACACATCTCTAGGTCCCGAGTAGTCCCAATTTAATCCCATGCCATGAGCAATCTGCTGAATTATCCATAAATCTTGTTGAGCATCACCTGGGGTGCTGACAGCTTGCCTTCCAAGCTGAACCCTTCTATCAGTATTTGTAAAAGTTCCAGTCTTTTCAGGAAAAGCAGATGCTGGAAGTATTACATCAGCATAAAGAGCAGTTTCAGTAACAAAAATATCTTGAACTACCAAATGATTAAGAGAAGACAGGGCTTTCCTTGCATGATTCAAATCAGGATCAGACATAGCTGGATTTTCACCCATTACATATAAACCCGTAAGGTTTTTAGAAATAACTTGATCCATAATTTCTACCACTGTTAAACCAGGCTTTTTATCTAACTCTGTTCCCCAAAATTTTTCAAAAAAATCATTAACTTTAGGATCATCCACTCTTTGATAATCTGGGAAAACCATTGGAATTAATCCTGCATCTGAAGCACCCTGAACATTATTTTGACCACGTAATGGATGTAATCCAGTACCTGGCCTTCCAATTTGCCCAGTCATTAACGATAGTGATATAAGTGCTCGGGCATTGTCTGTTCCATGAATATGTTGGGATATACCCATACCCCAAAAAATTATTGATGCTGGTGCGCTCGCATAAATACGAGCAATTTCATTGATTTGACTAGGAGAGATACCGCAAATTTTCGACATCTTCTCTGGAGAATAATCCTTCAAATGTTCTTTTAATTTTTTAAAATCTTTTGTTCTATTATTTACAAAATCTTTATCAACAAGATTTTGGTCAATTATTGATTTCATAATTGCATTGATTAATGCAACATCCGTATCTGGCTTAAATTGAAGATAATAATTAGCATGCCTTGCTAATTCAACTTTTTTGGGATCCATTACAATTAAAGTTTTACCGTCTTTTGCTGCATTCTTCATAAAGGTTGCTGCAACAGGGTGGTTGACAGTTGGATTAGAACCAATCACTATAATTACATCAGCTTCAGTGACATCTGCCACTTGATTAGAAACTGCTCCAGAACCTATCATCTCTAGTAATGCTACAACTGAAGATGCATGACATAATCTTGTGCAGTGATCAACATTATTAGTATTGAAGCCGGTACGAATTAATTTTTGAAATAAGTAAGCTTCTTCATTTGACCCTTTAGCGCAGCCAAATCCAGCTAAAGCATTTGGACCTTTTTTATTTTTTATATTTTTGAACCCTTGAATTGTTTTCGTTAATGCGATATCCCAAGTTGTCTCCTCGAAAATATCCGATAATTTATTAAAATCAAAATTACTTACATCAATATTCTTTGAAACCCCATTCTTTCTTATTAAGGGTTTGGTGAGTCTGCCTTCGTTGGTAATGTAATCAAACCCATATCTTCCTTTAACGCATAGACGACTTAAATTAGACGGACCATCTCTTCCATCGATAAATAAAATTTTATTATTTTTAACATTATAAGTAAGTAAACATCCAACGCCACAATATGGGCAAACACTATCAACTTTTTTATCAGGAATATTTAAACCAGCATCATTAGCAGGCATCAAAGCACCTGTAGGGCATGCTTGGACACACTCACCACATCCAACACATGTGCTATCACCCATTTGATCATCTAAATCAAAAACAATTTCAGATTTTATTCCTCTTTGTGCATATCCAATTACATCATTAACCTGTTCTTCTCTGCAAGCTCTAACGCATCTAGTGCATTGTATGCATGCATCAAGGTTTACAGCAATTGCAGGATGACTTACATCATGTTTTTTTTGAACATTTGAAGGAAATCTATGCGTTTGTATTTGAAGTTGGTTTGACCAACTAGTTAGCTCACTATCCTTGTTATAAACTTGCTCTGAGACATCAGCTGTAAGAAGTTCTAAAACTAATTTTTGAGAATGTTTTACTCTTTTACTAGATGTATTAATTATCATTCCATTTGTTATTGTTCTGGTGCAGGAAGGTTGAAGGACACGTTCCCCTTCAATTTCAACCATACATACACGGCAATTCCCATCAGGCCTCATTCCTTCCATGTAACACAAACGAGGAATACTGATACCATTTCTTTCAGAAATATCTAAAATAGTTTCTGTTGGATTACCTTCAAATTTTTTTCCATTGATGGTTACGGCTACCAATTGGTTTTCAATTATATCCTCAGGATTTGCTATCATTTTTAAGTTCCTTTGGAAAATATTTTATCACAGATTTAAGAGGGTTTGATGCCGCTTGACCAAGACCACAAATTGATGCGTCAGTCATTACTTGCGCAAGGTCAGATAGGAGAGGAATATTCCAATTAGTTTCTTTCATTAAAACAGAAGCCTTTGATGTTCCTACACGACATGGTGTACATTTCCCACAAGATTCATGAAGAAAAAAATCCATAGTATTTGATGCAGCTTGAACAGCAGTGTCATGGTTAGACAAAATCATAATTGCTGCAGAACCTATAAAAGAGTCATAGTCATCAAGTGTGTCAAAATCCAAAGGTATATCTCCCATTGATGAGGGAAGAATTCCTCCCGATGCTCCGCCAGGAAAGTAAGCATAGAATGTATGACCATCAAGCATTCCTCCAGCATACTCTTCAATTAATTCATTTACCGTAATTCCAGCTGGAGCTAGGTGAACACCCGGATTTTTAATTCTTCCGCTTACAGAAAAAGATCGCAAACCTTTTCTTCCATGCCTCCCGTGAGATGTAAACCAATCAGCGCCTTTCTCAACAATATCCCTCACCCAATATAGTGTCTCCATATTATGAGAAAGAGTTGGTCTACCAAACAGGCCTACTTGTGCAACAAAAGGTGGACGAAGTCTTGGCATACCTTTTTTACCTTCAATAGATTCAATCATTGCTGATTCCTCTCCACAAATATATGCGCCAGCTCCTCTCCTTAGTTCTATATCGGGTATTGAGTCTGTATATTTTTTTTGGAGTTCTTTTATTTCTTGAGACATTATTTTTCTAGCAGCAGCATATTCGTCTCTCAAATAAATATAAATTTTATCTACACCAACAACTTCAGCAGCAATTAACATTCCTTCAAAAAATCTATGGGGATCAGACTCCAAATAATACCTATCTTTAAATGTACCGGGTTCTCCCTCATCAATATTTACTACAAGTAGTCTTGGTAAAGACTGTTCTTTCAGAATTCTCCATTTTTTACCAGCAGGAAAACCAGCACCACCCAATCCTCTTAAATTTGAATTTTCAAGTTCTGACAATACTTTTTCTTCATCTATTTCTTTATTTTTAATTTTATCTAGCAATGTATAGCCACCATCAGAAACATATTTTTTTAATTTCATATAATCTGGAATTTTTGGATGAAATACTTTTGCATTAACTGCTTCTTTAACATTTTTGAGGTTGGCATTATCAATAGGATTAAATTTTACAACAGCAACAGGAGCTGATTGACATCTGCCAATACAAGGTACTTTTTGGATACGCACCGTACCTTTGAAATAATCGTCTAAGTTTTTTGCTAATTCATTTGCGCCGTTAATTTCACAGGTAACAGAATCACAGACTCTAATAGTAAGACTTTGAGGAATATCTTTTTCATTCTTTATGATATCAAAATGATGATAAAAAGTTGCGACTTCATAAACTTCAGCCTGGGAAATATTGAGCAAGCTCGCCAAAGCCGTCATATATTCTTTATTAATAAATCCAATTTGATCTTGAATTAGATGCAAATATTCAATTAAGTGGTCACGTCTATAATTGTCAACATCCAATATTTTTATTAATTTATTTTGAATATCAAAGTTAACATTTCTTCCTCTATTTCTAAGACGCTTGTTCGCTTTGAATTTATTTTTTCCGACCATTTATATGTTATCCTTTTATAATTGACTATATAATATTGTCATTATAAGTTCTTTGATTGACTAATCAAGTAAAGCTATTTAAGGCTTAAAGAAAGACGGGAGATTTTTATAATGGTTGACGAAAAAACATATGATGAAAAAGAAATACAAACATACTTAAAAGAAGAATTACCACATTGGTTTTATGAGAATGGATGGATAAGGAGAAAATACAAAACAAGCGGCTGGAAAGGAACTTTAATGGTGATTAACACAGTCGGTCATCTAGCAGAAGCAGCTTGGCATCATCCAGATATCTCTGCATCATATGCATTTGTTATTGTTAAACTTAAAAATCATGCTGCAAAAGGAATTACTGACAAAGATTTTATTCTTGCTAAAAAAATAGAATCAGTTGTGCAGTGGAAGCCTGGCGAAGAAGAGGGAACTCTTGAAGGTACACCTGAAGACCCAAGGTTCAAATATATTAAATACGATTAGTTGATAAGTTTTTTTATCGCCTTTGTTATTTCGGTGCTTGGCAACCCATTAGGAATAATTTTTTTTACTATTAGGTCTTTATCTATTACATAAAGGTTTGAGCTATGTTCAACTAAATAATTTTCGGATTGAGAATCTAGCAAGCTATAATTTATTTTAAAATATTTACTAATTTTATCAATATTGAGTTTATTAGATGATAATCCGATTATCCTCTCATCAAAAAACTTAACATATTGTTCAAGAATCTCAGGTTTATCTCTTTTATAATCAACACTTATAAAAATTGGTTGAACAAGAGTGGCATCTCTTCCCAGTTCTTTAAGGGTTTTTGAAATATCTAATAAAGCTGTTGGACAGATATCAGGACAATGAGTATATCCAAAAAAAAGTACAATTACTTTACCTTCAAAACTGTTAAGTTTTAATGGTTTTAATTTAGTTGTTTGAAATTCAACATCGCCAAACGCTTTACTAACATCTGGCATAGATTTACTTTCAATTGGATATGCTATAGCCAAAATACATATTAAGGCATAATTTTGTAGTTTAAAAGGTGAAACTATATTGTATATTTTATTTATCATTTCTTTAAAAATTTGCATTTAATAATCATTCTTTATACACACTATATTGTTTATCTAAAATACATGCAAAGCAAAGCAAAGCATAAGTATTTTAGCATTTTCTAATACACCTTAAATAGTTATAAAATAGTTTTGACTCATTGCTGAAGAGATACTAATATTAATTCAACGGGAATATTTTCCCTAAGGAACCCGGTTCCAGGATTTACTTATTCTGGTTTCGAAATTAATTTTTACGGGAATAATCGTTCGATTTATCTGGGAGGTAAAGATGATCGGAAATATATTAATTAATCTGCGTTACTTACTAGCACCTGTACTAATTATAGTTGCTGGAGTTGGTGTACTAATCGGCGGCGTTATGGCGTGGTTAGGCGTGATTTTACTTTTTGTAGGTATCCTTGTTGATATTGCTACAAAATTTGAATCAACAGGCGCAGGCTTCAACAAAGACGGAAGTGAAATCGGTTGGGCAACATTTCAAAACCTAACAATGTATTTCATGTTACCTGTATTTGTTCTGTTCCAACTAATAATGGCATGGAGACTTTATACATTCATGGCACTAGGTGGAGCTGAAGGCGCAGTCATAATGGACCTAGGTGCTGCACTTGGACTACCTGGAGTCATAGTTATGACTGAAGGTATTACAGCTGCTAACTTAATCGGTGCAACTCTATCATCTGGTATCTTTATTGGTATCGGTATCATATATGGACACGAACTTTCACATACCAAAGGTTTTGGTTTTATAATTTCGCGTACAATGATGGGGCTATCTGGTTCAGCGCATTTCAGTTATGCACATGTATACAACCATCATTTAGAACTTGGCTGTGATGATGATCCTGCAACTGCTCCGCGCGGTCGCACAATCTATGGTCACTATCCACTTTCTTATCTTGGTCAATCAAAGTTTTTGTTTAACATGGAAAAAGAAAGACTAGCTCGTATGGGTATAGGCTTCATTTCATGGCAAAACCGTTGGATACGTGGTTATCTATTAGCTGTTCCTTCAGTTGCTCTGTTCTTTATGGCAGCTGGCTGGATAGGTATGGCTTCTTTAGCTGTTATCTGGGGAATTTCAAACTTCGAATTAGAAGCTTTGAACTACATGGAGCATTACGGTTTAATCCGTATAAAAGATCAACCTATTGATTATCGCCATAACTGGGATAATTCAACAGCTTTCACAAGTTGGTTCTTCATTGAAATTGGTCGTCAAGCTGACCACCATGATCGTGGTGAAACACACTTTTGGGAACTTGAAAATGTAGGTTGTCCTAATACTGGATGGGGATACTTTGTAGTGTTCACTATCGCATTAGTACCGCCAATATGGCATTGGTACATGCGTAAGAGACTAGCTGCATGGGATATGCATTTTGCTACATCTGAAGAGCAAGGAATTGCTCGTAGAATCAACAAAGAACAAGGGTACGAAGGTACACCGTTTGTTGGTGATATGTTAGCTGATGCTGGCCATGTTGATCTTGGAATGAGATCTGCTAAAAAGTAACCTTTAGGGGTTTAAGTTGTAGGTACTCCTTTTGGAGTGCCTACTTCTTTAACGTAAGATTACAGTGAAATACGTATTTCATGTATTACCGGAGAAAAAGATGATAAAAGTTACATACGATGCAGATACATGTGTACATGCTGGGGAATGCGTTAAAGGCGCACCAAATGTATTTAAAGTAGTTGATGGACAATTTGTAATTGATACATCAGCTGATTCGGAAGAGAACATCAGAACAACAGTTGGTAACTGTCCTTCCGGTGCTCTTAAAATTGAAGAGTAATTCTTAGATTTGGTTTTAAGAATAAAAAATAAATCTTAATAGTTAGGGGGTAATTATTATGGCGATTGGAGATCATTTAAGAGAGACGATAGACATACACGGTAGTCCATCATGTCATCACACAAATGCTTGCTTAATAGCTGCAGGCGAAAAAGGCGTAGATCTAACTGGTCATGCTGAAACCGATTGGGGTCCATCTGCATCTATTCGCAGCATGTCACCTCTAGGAATTGGACCTATACTTAAAGACCGCACATGTGTTGTTTTTGGTGTATTTGCTTGTTTAACATTTATTGATGATAAAGGCTTTGGTCCATCACTTGTTCCTAGAAATGGCTTCACAAGAGCTCGTATGTTTCAAGAAATTGGTGTTGCAGCACAATGCAATCCTAGCGATGATGCATCATTGGCTTCTGCGCTAGATATGCTTGAAGCAACTCTTAGTTCAGATTTAGCTAATTTGAAAGGCGACTATGTTGTTGGTCAATATAGCTTAGCTGACTCAGCATGGGCTGGAGTATGTCAAGTGGCAACAAACGCAGGTAAAGGTAACGCGGTTAGTTCTAGGGCAAAAGTAAACTCTTGGTTTTCTTCTGTTCAAACACATCCAGCAACAAGCAAAGAGTCTATTAATCCATTCTCTTGCATGTCAACAAAGGCTGATGCTGATAGCGGAACTTTAAGAGACATTCGTATTAACGCTGGTTAATTTTTACTAGTAGTTAAACTAGAGACCTTAATAATTTTATTGAGGTCTCTTTTTTTTTATCATACTATATGAATCTAACTAAGTTAGGTCATATCTTTGTAAAGGACTTTATAACTATGATTAATATGTATAAATATTTATGGTTTTATGGAACAAAACCTATTGATGGAACAGCTAAAATCTTACCGGCGAATAAAGAGGTTTTTGTTAAAAAGAATCAGAGTGTTTTAGAGGCAGCGTTAGAGCAAGGATTGGATTGGCCGCATGATTGTAAATTTGGAACCTGTGGCACATGTAAATGTAAACTCATCAAAGGTAAAATTAAACCAACCTCAGATTACTCTTATACTTTATCAAAGGAAGAGTTAGCAGATGATTATTTTCTAGCATGTCAATCAAGATTAACTGTGGATTGTGAAATAGAAGTAGAGTTGGGTAATCTAACTAGAGTGCCACCAAAAACATGCAATGCTATTATCAAATCATCTAACATGCTCACAAGCGACATAATGGAAGTAATTATTGAAACAGAAAAAGAGGTTGAGCACAGCGCACTTCCTGGAATGTGGGCAGAATTATCTGTTCCTGAATTAGATAGGCCAAGATCTTATTCGTTTGCAAATGCTCCTAAAAATGAAAACCCTAAAGAGTTTACTTTTTTTATTAGAAAAGTCCCTGGTGGAAAATTTACAGAGTGGTTATTTAATCCAAAAAGAAATAAGGAAGATTGTGTAACCCTCAACGGTCCATTTGGATCATTTTATTTGAGAGATAAATCAACACCGATTGTTTGTATTGCTGGAGGAAGTGGACTTGCCCCAATTAAATCACTATTAGAGGGCGGCGTTTTAGATCAAATAAAGAGAGATGTTATTTTTTTATTTGGAGCTAGAACACAAGATGATCTTTATTGTGTAAAAGAATTAGAAAATATAAAAAATAATTGGAACAAAGATTATAAATTTGACTTTGTTCCAGTATTAAATATGGAACCTGAAGAAAGTAACTGGAAAGGTGGTAGAGGTTTTGTAACAGATTATTTTGAAAATGAATATATTAAAAAAAACGGGTTGGATATTTCAGATTGGCAGGGTTATTTGTGTGGGCCACCTCCAATGGTTGATGCAGGCGCAGATTTATTGATGAAATATGGAATAAAAAGTAATGAAATCTTCTTTGATAAGTTCACAGATTCTAGTAATTTATGATTAATCTAAAAACGGTAAAAACATTAGTAAAATTGTTTACAAGACGTATAAAGTGTACTACCTTGGTATGACAGTTAGTTCTATATATTATATTAATATATAACTAAATGCTAATAAAGTGGAGGAAAAACTATGGGATTTCTATTCGGTAAAACAGCTCAAGGCACTTATGTCATGATAGCTTTTTGGATAGCCTGTTATTACTTCTTCAGCAGCATGTTCCCAATGTGGCACTTTGCTCCAGGCTCAATGCCTGGCTTAGCTGGCTGGCCAGTTGCTCTTTTAATAGGTTTCCTATTAATTGTTGCAAACATGATAAGTGTATACTTATTTATAAAGGTCGCTGGTAATAGACCATGGGAATGGTTTGAAGATGGAACATACGGACCAGGTGATGAGGGGTAAAAGAATTTAACTACCAGAAATTCTGGTGGTTGAATAACGCTAATTATCAATGTTGATACTTAGCATAAAATAATAAGAGTCTTTATAAGGGGACCAGAGGGGGAGAAAAAATTCTTTAATGATGAGAAATCGTCATTTTCCTTCCAAGTCATATAAAAGACGTTATTTATATATATATAAAGAGGAAATAATATGAAAAATAAAAGTAGAAGCGATTGGAAGCTTGGAATAGCGGTAGGTACAGCCTTATCGTTAGGCTCAGGTGCTGCAGTTGCCGGACCGCATGGGTTTGATCTACATAACGTATTTCACGGGGGCTCAGCTGCTATGGCTGGAACCAGTATTGCGCATGTAGAAGACCCAGTTTCAGCGGTCTTTGGTAATCCAGCGACACTAACTACATACTACGGTGGTACCAACTTTATGTTTGGTGCAACATTCTATATGCCACGTGCAAGAATGATTCATGATGGGTCAGCAGGTTATGCGACTCAACTGCATGGAGCATATATTGCAGGGTCAGATACTGCTGGTGATGGTTCATTAGCAGCTTCAAGTCAATCATTTGACGCTACATCAAAAGCTGATGTATATGCAGTTCCAACTGTTGCTGTAACTCAAGATTTAACAGGTCTTGGATTACCATTAGTTCTTGGAGTAGGTGTGTCAGCAACATCAGGTATTGGTGTTGATTATAAACACTCATCTAATTCATTAGGTGCTGCTGCAGAACTTATCAATTTAGGCGTTAACGCTGGTATTGGTATGGCTGTATCACCAAATGTTGATGTTGGGGTAGCGGTTACAATCACATACGCTATGTTAGAAGCAGGTTTAACTGGTTCTGGCGGTATGACTCATGATATTGGCTTTAGAGCAACCATGGGTTCACGTATGAAATTAAGTGATACTTTAATGGTTGGTGCTTATATTCAAACAGAGCAACCACATGAGTATGACAACTTGCATGTTACGAGTTTACACGGTACAAGTCCGTTTTCACTATTAACAAGTTATGGAACAGGTGCTACAGTTGACTGTAATGGTGACGCACAAATAACTCAAACTGTTGGTGTGTGTCGTCAAGACGTAATAGTTGAACAACCTAGAAACATTGGTATCGGTTTTGCATACACAGGTATGATGAACGGAAACTTACTGATTTCAGGTGATATGACGCATAAAGCGTGGTCAGATGCTGCATTCTTTAATGAGTTCTATGAGGATCAAGAAGTTTATTCTTTAGGTCTACAATTAACTCAAGGACCTATGAAGTGGAGACTTGGTTACGGCTATGCTGATGACCCTCTACTAGATCAGGTTCGTGAAGGTAAACATCTTGCAACTATAGGCGGAATAAATAATTCTGGTGAAGCTTATACTTCTCCAATGTATGGATTATTTATGTCTTATTTTCAAGCAATGGAAACACCAGTTATATACAAACATCGTATAACAGCTGGATTTGGGTTGGAGGGTTTCTTAGCACCAATGCTAACACTTGACACCCATATTGCTTTTCAACTTGAAGAAGACAAATGTTTTGGTGCAAACCAAAATGGCTTAACAGCTGCTCAATCAGTATATGAAACCAGTAATACTGCTAGAGGTGTTTCTCTAACAGGTACTGCTGATGTTGCTGGATGTGCTATTTTAGACCATACCAAAGCAACTGTATCTTCATTCCATTTAGGTGGATCACTTACTTGGACCTTCTAACATAGGTTAGATTGAAGATAAAAAAATTAGAGGGTCATTAGTTAAATAATGGCCCTCTTAAACTAAGCGAAATAAATAGGAGCGCGCAAAATGATAAAAAGAAAACTTATGTCAACCGTATACGGTATGTTGATGTCAAGCTTTCTTGCTTTAGTGTTAGTCCCAACACATGCATTTTCTGATGAAACATGCATGTCACCATACATGGCAAAGATCGTTGGACAAGAGGATTATGTTTATGTATGGACATTAGGACAAGTAGGGGTAGGGGATGAACAAGATAAACTGGTAACAGTTGCTGTTAATCCAGCCTCACCACACTATGGCAATGTAATAGGACATACTTCTGTTGGGGGTCGTAATGAAGCACATCATTCTGGGTTTACAGATGATAGGCATTATTTATGGGCTGCAACACTAGATACCAGTAAAATTTTTATTTTTGATGTTCACTCAAATCCATCTAAACCTAGACTTCACAAAGTTATTACTGACTTTGTAAAAGCTAGTGGTGGGATTGTTGGACCTCATACTACATATGCTTTACCAGGAAGAATGATGGTTTCTGGTCTTTCTAATAACCAAGACTTTGGTGGTAGAACAGCACTTGTAGAATACACAAACGATGGAACATATGTAGCAACACATAACATGCCTCATGACGAAGACCTTGGCGGTGCTGTGAAAACAGGAAACCATGCTGATGGGTATGGATATGATATCCGTGCATTACCAAGAAGAAATGTAATGATTACATCTTCATTTACAGGATGGAATAACTACATGATGAACCTTGGTAAGTTAATGGGTGATGGTGAAGCTATGAAACGATTTGGTAATACTGTCGTTGTATGGGATTTACATTCACGTAAACCAAGAAAGATCTTTGATGTACCAGGTGCACCTCTAGAAATACGTTGTGCATGGGGTTCTAACCATAACTATTGTTTCACAACAACTGCACTTACTTCTGAAATATGGCTGATTTATGAAAAAGATAATGAATGGCATACAGAAAAAATAGGTACAATTGGTGATCCATCAAAAATTCCTTTACCTGTTGATATTTCGATATCAGCTGATGATAAACATCTATGGGTAAATACATGGAATGATGGAATGACAAGAGTATTTGATGTGTCTAATCCACATATTGCTAAAGAAGTTTATACTAAAAAAATTGGAGACCAAGTAAATATGCTATCTCAAAGTTGGGATGGAAAACGTATATACTATACTTCATCACTTCTAGCAAACTGGGATAAGGCAGTCAATCCTGAAATTGAACCAGGAAATACCCAATATTTTAAAGCTTATGATCATGTAAATGGTGAACTAGTTCACAGATTTAGTATTGATTTTGTAGCTGAAAAATTAGGTATGCCTCATCAAATGAGATTTGGCGCATATTCATTATATGCAAAAACTCCAAATATTGATGATGGTAAAAAATTGGCAGAACTTAGTCAATAAAATATTGTCATAGTTATTTATACACCCTCTGGTGGTAAATAACGTAAAATGGCTGTAACGTTGGGCCGCTTACATCAAGTAAGCGGCCTTTCTTTTTTAACTAATAAAAACTTATAAATTTATCAAAAATAAAGTAAAGTATTACTTACATATGGATAGACATAAATTATTAGTCCTACTTCTAGTAGTGTTTTTAAATCATGGAGTAGTGGCTCAAGAAGCAGCCTACAATGCAGAGATACTTGCGCCTGGATATAATACACTTACCTTTGATGCTCCAAAACCATCTACATATACGCTTTCAAGCTATAAATCGGCTCAAAATGGCAATGTTATTGATGAAAATGGTAATAAGACGACTTTACATGAAATCTTTGATAATAAAGTAGTCTTATTGAATTTCATGTATAGCACTTGTGCTGATATTAATGGGTGCCCGTTAGCAACTGCGGTATTTCATAAAATTAAAAATATATTAAAAAAAGATGCAGTTATTGGTAAAGAAGTTAGTTTAATTAGCCTAAGCTTTGACCCAGAGAATGATACTCCAGAAGTTATGAAATTGTATGGCGATGGATCTGACAACGATGTGACTGATTGGAATTTTTTAACCACCAATTCAACGAAAGAACTCAATCCTATACTAGATAAATATAACCAAAGAATTATCAAAGAGTATGATGAAGATGGAAATTATGTTGGTTCAATATCACATATCTTGAGAGTATTTTTAATTGACAAGTCAAAATCAATACGGAATATATATAGCGTATCTTTTCTACATTCAGATATTTTAATAAATGATATTAAAACCTTGCTTGATCCTAAAACTAAAAATGGAACGGTCATTGCAGCTTCAGAAGATTTAATTTATGCCTCAGAAAATTCAGGAACATCAAAATTAAGCGGAGCAGGTGACTATAAAGGCGGTTATGAAACAAAAGATTATGTTACTAATACTAAAAGTCTAACTCGTAAAGGAAAAGCAGCTGATTTATTAAAAATTACCAAAATAAAACAACTTGGTCTTCCAAAATTAAAGCTTGCAAAAGGGATTGTACTAACTCGAGAAAAAATAGCTTTAGGCAGAAAGATGTTTTTTGACAGAAGACTATCTCATACTGATACTATTTCATGCGCAATTTGTCATGTACCTGAAATGGGGTTTGCTCATAATGAATTAAAAACTGCCGTGGGTACCGAAGGTAGATCTGTTCCTAGAAATACGCCAACAATATTAAACGCAGCTTTTCTTTCGAGATTCTTTCATGATGCTAGAGCGAATTCATTAGAAAATCAAGTTTGGGGCCCTTTGTTAGCTCATAATGAAATGGCAAATCCTTCTCCGGATTATTTAATAAATAAAATAAATGCGATTCCAGATTACAAAGGTTTGTTTGAAGAAGCATTTGACACATCTGCATCAATTGACACTATAAGTCAGTCATTTGCAGCTTATGAGTATTCATTGCTTAGCGGTAACTCAGCTTTTGATCGTTGGTACTATGGAAAAAATGATAATGCAATATCAACGGATGCTAAAAAAGGTTTTGAGATATTTTCTGGAAAAGGACAATGTACAACTTGTCATTTAATTGGAGAGGATTTTGCTTTATTCACAGATGAAAAATTACATAACACCGGCATAGGTTATGCCGCATCAATGTATGAGGAGCCACCAACAAAAAAAGTTATTTTAGCTCCTGGTTTGATAATCGATATTGATACATCTTCATATAAAAATAACTCAGCATTTAAGGATGAGATTTCACCCAATGACTTAGGATTATATACCATAACGCAGGATCCAAATGATCGATGGAAATTTAAAACGCCTTCATTGAGAAATAATGAGTTAACTGCTCCATATATGCATGATGGATCGATATCAACATTAAAAGGCATAGTTGAATTTTATAATAAAGGTGGGATTAAGAATGAAGTACTTAGTCCCCTTATTTTTCCATTAAACCTATCTGAAAAAGAAGTCAATCAAGTAGTTGAATTTCTAAAAACTTTAACAGGTTCAAATATTGATACGCTTATTTCTGACGCACATGCTGCACCTATTGGCGATGTGTCTTTGCAAGACCCGAATTGGTATCATGATAATAAACTTAAATATTAAAATATTATTATGAAACAAACTTTTATTTTTTTCCTATCATTATTACTTACTACGATACCAATAAATCTTGATGCAAATTCTCATCTAATGGATCCTATGCCAAACCATAAGCGTGCACCTGATTTTAGCTTAATAGGAATAGATGAAAAAATTCATACCTTAAAAGAACTTGAAGGGAGATTTTTATTGGTTAATTTTTGGGCAACCTGGTGCAGCCCATGTAAGATTGAAATGCCAACTCTTGAGGCAATACATAAACAAATGAATAACGACAAGTTTACTGTGATTGGGATACACGTAGGTCCTGGTCCAGAAAATATAAATAATTATCTCAAATTAAATCCAGTGAGTTTTCCAATATTTATAGATATGGATCTAGAATATGACTGGGGCATTCCAGGTTTGCCAACAACTTTTTTAATCAGTCCAGAAGGTGAAATGTTATATAGGGCTGTTGGTAAAAGAGATTTTTCTTCCGAAGCAATGAAAAATTTTTTTAAAGAAATAGTTAAAAATAGTAATCTTTAATTTCTAATTCTTAACTAAAAATACCTCACAAAGATTATTTTCATCTTTATGGCCATGATACCTAATAATGTTTTTACTTAGTGGCAGAATATTTTTACCAACCCATTTAGAAATTTGAAGTAAATAAAATTTAATAAAATTAACTTCTGCATTATTCGCTAACAAATAATTTTTTACTACCTTTTTATCTTTAATAATAATAGTTCCACGTTTTATTTCATCACAAAAATTTTTACCTATTTTACCTTTGATGATTATGGAGCCAGATATCATTTGATGACAAGAATAATCACCTATATTGCCTTCAATAACTATATTTCCTCTTCTCATACGTTGTATAGAATGATTACCAACATTTCCTTTAACGTAAACAAATCCATCTAAAATACCTATATTATTGGCAGATGGTTTCCCGCATAAATAATTACCAGTATTACCAAAGACAAAAAGACTACCACCTTTTATTCCAGATGCGGTGTATTCTAAAGAATTGCCATATAATTTAAGCACTCCGGATTTCATTTCTTTTCCAAATGAATGTCCAACATTTCCATGGACTGTAATATTCATTCCATCCATATCTTTGCCTAAATTATCCATTATATTTTTTGCTGATTTGATAAATATATTTTTAACGTCAGACCCTGATACGGAGAACAGCTCGGTGACTTTATATTGATTTTTTCCATTAAAAACTATTTGAGATTTTAATTTTTCAATACTAGTAATATTTGGATTGCATGACAAAAATCCCATATCAAGTCTAAACTTTGTTTTCTTTTTTAGTTTTAAGGTAACCGGTTTCATTTTATTATTTTTCTTAAATGAAAATGATATTGGCCGAGTTTTCCACCATAATTTCCAGCAGAGATGGATACAATATCTTTTTTAATATTAGACTTAGCTATAGCTTGAATTGATTTTTTTATTGCCAGACTTATATCTTTTTCATCTAGTCCATTGATTACAATCTCCATTACACAATTTACATTATTTGCAAGAGAACTTTTTGTGATACTCTTCAAAGTTGGGCAAAACTCATCATTTGTGGAGGCAATTAAGGTTTTATATTTCGAACCAATTTTTGACCCAGAACGAACTACCCCGCCCGGGAAGGGCGTTATCACGTTAGGAAGGTTTTTGATGGAGTCTATAGCTACTTCACAAGCCTTAAGACAAGAAGGGCGATTTTTACTCAAAACTAGAAAATTACCCCCTCCAATAGCAGGTACACGCGATGTAGATTCTTCACAAAGAAATTCCCCATCCATTACAGGTATTCTCCAAAACCTCTTCTTATTTATTTTTTTAGAAATTTGATGTCCATCACCAAAATACCTGAGGTTTTTGCCTAGTGGAATTACATCATCGCTTTCTATACCAGAAAACACAGCTGTGGTAGGGCATGTCAGAATACACTGCCCAACTCTTGTTTCTAGTTGTTTCTCTAGTACATTTCTTGACATTGAAAATAATAGTATAGAATATCCATGTCTGCCATCTGGAGTTGCTGCTTTACTAAGTTGTTTTTCTATTCCTGCTTCAATCCCACAACCAATGACAGATGTAGCAAAACCAGTAAATGAGTCACATGCATTTTTTGCCCATTTTAAATTATCAGCCGTTACGATTATTCTGCTTGCCTTCATGTTAAAAGCTTCAGCAAATGTATTTTCAATCTGCATACCTTTATATTTCATTGTTTTCTTTTATATTTACATTTATTAACTATTATCTCATTGCCTATAAGAGTATTCATCTCTTCATCATCAATAATATAATTCTCAAGTTTCATTGTATGATATTTATTAAAGAATTTATCAAGAGATTTCTCTATGGAGGTATCATATTCTGGTTTAACCGTTTGAGTTTTACCCCATATATATTTTTTTATATTCCCATTTTCAACAACAACATGGCCATCTTTGATTACAAGCGTTGGATGGCTAAACATTTTTTCTATATCATTTTCCTTTTTGTCATAAATTGTTATATCGGCATCCGAGCCATTTGATAAATTACCTTTTTTATCTAACCCTAAAATCTTTGCTGGAGCTGCACGAGTCATAATTGCTATCTCATTGAGCGTATATTCTCTTTTTAATGTATGTAATATTGTGTGTTTTAATATTTCTTTAGGTAATTGATGTAAAATATCATTCCTAAACGACTTATCCATCAATAATTTAATTAAATGTGGATAAGAAGTGAATGGAGCTCCATTAGGATGGTCAGTTGTTAAAAAAACTTTCCAAGGATCTTCAGCTAAAAGAAATATTTCAAGACCTATGGCCCACTGTAGTGCATTAACAAAATTTTTGTCATTATACTTAAATGGAACAATGCCACAGCCAGCATCACATTCTATATCCATACACATCCATTTATTTGGATGAGCATGTTTACGATTTCTATGTTGAGCCATACTATCACCAGACATAGTCACAGTTTGACCAAACATTATTTGACCAACATCGCATGATAAGTTATCAATTTTATTTAAGTATTCAGATATTTCTACAGCAGCTGATGAGAATTTTTTATCGCCATTATTACCATAACTTTGAAACTGTATATGTGTAAGGTGAATGGGCAACCCATTAGCAGCTTTAATTGTTTCTATAGTAGAAAGAAAATTTCCTGGAATACCTAGATTACTACAATGTACATGCAATGGATGTGGAACACCTAAATCATAAATAGCTTTTGAAAGTTTAGAGATTATCTCTCTTGGGGTTATATTATAGTATTTAGATTTTTCGTCTACATTAAGTGCTCTCTGATTAAATTTAAATGCATTTATTCCACCAGGATTTACAACTTTGATTCCAATACTTTGAGTAGCTTTAAGAATAAATGCTACATAATCATTTATTACAGGCTGACTTACTTTCTTTCTAAGTAATTCTAAAAAATAATCATCATTACCAAGTAGGGCATAACTGCCTTTATCGATAAAAGGTATATCAGCCATTTCTGAATGTGCTTGTCGTGCGTTAATAGGTAATAAGGCAGGCTCAAAACATGTTGTGTAACCCATTTCAATATATTTAAGCCCAGTTTTAAATGTTGAAGGCGCAATTATAGCCGAAGAATCAAATCGATCATGATTCTCTGTATGAAACTCTTCTAACATCAACCTCGCTATATTAACCTTTCCTCCGCCAATGTGTGTATGTAAATCTATAGCTCCCGGCATGATAATCTTATCTTTACAATTTATTACTCTATCAATTTTCTCATTCAGATCTGAGCGATCGATGATTTTTCCATGTTTAATAAATACATCTTTTTCTTTATTAAATATTTTGTTAGTTGGGTCAAAAACTTTACCTGATTTAAGATGTATTATCATTTTTATCTCTTATATTAAACCATCAAAAATATATTTTAATGTTGGTAATTTTATATCTCTTATTTTTTTAAGATTAACAGAAACGACATTATCTGTTCTAAACATTATCCCTTTATAATCAATTCCAGGTATTCCAATAGGAATAAAAATATCTGGCATAGATGAAAATTTAGAATTAGGATGACCTATTACAATATTTGTCAATTTAGCATCTAATTTTAATTTATTCATCGATAAAGAATTTATATGTATAACGAGCTCGACATTCTTGTTTTTTATTAGTTCCAGTCCATTGAATGAATTTTTATCATGACTAAAAGACCCATTAAGATATTTTAAGCATGATGGGAAACCTGTTGCCCATGTCAGCACTTGTGATGATGTTGCGTCCCCTAAGTTACCAGATATAGGTAAACATGCTGCTCTTCTATAATTATTAATTTCCACGATAAACTTGGATATAGAATTTATTATAATCTCCGCATTACTGGTTTTTACAAAATCTGAAGCTGACCAAGTTGCCACCGTATATTTAGCTTTCTGGATTATTTTACTTATTTTAATTATTACATTATTTGAAATTTTCAAATCTTTATTCATTTTACAACTATCAATAGTTTTCAAAAATTCTGGTATTAAATTTAATTTTATTTTTATGTTTGTAATAGAACATTTTTTCTTAATTTTAGCTACGGTACTAGAGGAGAATTCACCTATTAAGATTATTTCTTTTTTTGAATTTTTCGTCCATAAGCTATTCAATGGAAGGAAAATTTTATCAAGCAATCTCGGTGTTTTATGTAAAATATCATTTCCAAAAATAAGAATAAGATCCGCCCTGTTTTTAACTTCCATTAGTGTAGTGGCCATATATCCTGTTCTTTGAACTACACCTATATTTTGATGTAAAAATTTAGAGTTCACATGATCAATAATTGCATTATGATGTGATGCAAAATTCAGCATTGATCTCATGCCAGACATATCTGTACCATGATTCAAGACAAGCATCTCTTTGTTTTTAATTATTTCTTTTTTTGTTTTATTTAGCGCAGAAGAAATGGTTGTTTCTATGTTTTTAATCCTTGGAACCAATAAACTTTTTTTGTTTATATTAAATGATTCAATTCTTTTGCTACAATTGACATTATTAGTATTTGGAAGCGAAAATTTTTCGTTATTAGTGTTAACAACTATATCATCACAATGGATTGAACAAAATGGGCATACCAAACTCTTAGGATTATTGTTTTTGATATGCTCTGCCATAAGCATATATTCTACATTATAACCATGTCACTTTGTACTTAAAAGGTATAAAATATAACCCAGAAGTTAAACGCTTTATGAAAAAAAAAATAAGTAAAAATATAGTTAAACTTGAAATATCAAGTCCAGCAAGACTTCATCTTGGCTTCTATGGCATTAAAAATAATTATGGCTATTCTTATGGAAGCATGGGGTTAGGAATAAAATCTTATGACACAAAATTATCGATTAATAGAGCTAAAAACTTTGCTACCAATCTTCCAAAAAAATATATAGGGCCAATAATAAAATATCTTAAATCTAATAATATAAAAACTAATATTGATATTAATGTGATTGAGAAATCTTCTAGTCATGTAGGATTAGGTTCTGGAACCCAACTATCTTTATGTGTTGGCAAAATAATTTCTGAATTTTTAAAACTCTCATTGACTACTAAAAATATAGCAGAAATTTATAAAAGAGGTGAAAGATCAGGAATTGGAATAAGTGTTTTTGAAAAAGGAGGTTTCGTATTAGATAGTTGCAAAAAGAAAAATATGCAACCTAAGACTTTAATGCATTCTAAGTTTCCATCTGTATGGAAGGTAATTCTATTAAACGACACTAAGTTAAAAGGAATTTCTGGTGATAAAGAAAATAGATTTTTCCTTAATAATAAAAATTCTAAAAAATATGAACGAGAATTATCTCATATTGTCTTAAGAGGGATACTTCCATCTCTCGCATATGCTGATTTTACTAATTTTGCAAACAGCATTACAGAATTTCAACGAATTACAGCTCTTTTTTATAAAAAAAAGCAAAGTGGAATTTTTTTAAGCCCAGAGATCTCAAAGGTTATGAAATATATAGAAAATTTTGATAATATCGGCATTGGTCAAAGCTCATGGGGGCCTACCTCTTATATTTTTGTTGATTCACTTTTACATGCTAAAGAGCTTATTAGTGTTATAGAAAATAAATTTAATGTGTATAATAATCTATCATATAAGATAGTAAGCCCGAGTAATTCTGGATATAAAATTAAATATAATTAAACTTGGAATGGAGATAACTAATGGAAAAACCTTTTTTATTACATATGATTACACCTGAAAAAAATATCAGCCCTTTTGATGCTAATATGGCTTTTGATGCCGGGTGGAATTCTATCATTCCTTATACAAACGTAGATATTAGTGAATTACAAACTTTAGTTCAAGATACAATTTTTTCAAGATCTCCGTCAGCGCTTAAAAGAACAGGTATTTTTTTTGGTGGCAGAGATACTCATGTTGCAATGGACATGATTGATGAAGCAAAGAAATCTATGGTTCCCCCTTTTGAAGTATCTGTATTTGCTGACCCTAGCGGAGCATTTACCACAGCGGCTGGCATGGTAGCAATTACAGAAAAAACACTTAAGGATAAATTTAATGAAGATCTTAAGGGAATGAAAATTGTAATATTAGGGGGTACCGGTCCTGTTGGTATTGTATCAGCCGTCATTTGCGCTAAAGCTGGGGCCGATGTTGTTTTAGTGGGAAGAAATTTAGAGAAAACAGAAAAAGTATCCTCTATATGTAATGATAGATATGGTTCAAAAACTGTTACAGCTGGTGAAGATAGTAATAAATCTGAAATTTTGTCAAATACAGATATTGTATTTAATACTGCAGCAGCAGGGATTCAACTAATGGATGATGCTTTAGTAAAATCTTCAAAAGAACTTAAAATATGTGCAGATGTAAATGCCGTGCCACCTTCAGGAATAGCAGGCATTAATGTCATGGATGATGCTGTTGAAATGAAAAACTCATCTTCTGGTTGTTTAGGTATTGGAGCATTAGCAATAGGGAATATCAAATACAAAGCTCAACATGATTGCCTTAAGCTAATGTGTACTACTGATAAACCGGTATATTTACATTTTGAACATGCTTTTAAGTTTGCTCAAAAAAACATCTAATGACTAATGTCTGATGCTGTAGTAATTGTTAATACACATGCATCCTATTTAGAGGAGCAGGCAAAAGTTTTAGGCTATGAAGTTTATCCTATAGATCAATATACTAAAAATAATTTAAACAAGATTATTAAGAAAGAATATTTAGATAAATTTTTTAAAAATATATCATCTCGTCATAAAATTATTAAATTAGTTTATGGATCAGGCTTAGAAGATAAAAAGAATGCTTATAAGATACTTTCTGATAAAACATTAATCAGAGGTAATTGCTTTAATATTCTTAAATTGACGAATAATATCACCAACCTTAAAAAAATGTTAACATTAAGTGGACTGAAAATTCCAAAAAGCTATGCCCGCAGTATTCCAAAAAATATAAGATGTATTTCTAAGCCAATTAATAGTTATGGTGGATATAATATTAGTTTTTGCAATAAGCCAAAAATTGGTTATTATTTTCAAGAATATTTATCTGGGCCAACTTATTCAGCATCATTTTTCATAAACGAGGGATGTTTTACATTTCTTGGTTTTAACAAATTATTCTTGTTAAAAAAATTTAATAATCACCCTTTTATTCATGCTGGCGCAATGATGATTGATGGTCTAAAAAACTCAACTAAAATAATTAATTCAATTGAGAAATTTTCCTCCCTTATCCCTCTAACAGGTTATAATAGTATAGATTTTAAGATATATAATAATGATATATTTATACTTGACGTAAATCCTAGAATTACATCAACATTTAAGATTTATAATGATATTTATTCTAATATGTTATTGAATTTACAACTTAACCCTAAAAAGAACTATAAGATAATGCCAACTCAAAAAAAGAATAATCTTTATGGATTTGTTTATTTATTTGCAAAGGAAGATATTGTTTTTAAAAATGTAATTAAAAGAAATTTATGGTTAATGGATTTACCAATTGAAAATGAATTAGTAAAAAAAGGGAGTCCTCTTTGTACAATATTTTGTTCTGCATCTTCTCGTGCAGACCTTATCCGCAAACTAAAAGAAAAAATATCCATGACAACCAATCATTATAACTGTTATCATATAGCCATCTAGTTATGACAAATCAAATAAGTATTAATAAAATTGTCAAACCATTAGTTGAAAAACTAGTTGAAAATACAGATCAATTAAACCTTGGTGTTCTAACTACTGCTGGTGGTGGTAAAATTATTGACGCTGGTATAAACCACCATGGCTGTTTAGAATCTGGCCGTATTATTACAGAAATTTGTATGGGTGGTCTAGGTATTGTCTCCCTATCGATGACAAATAATGCGCCAAATTGGCCTCTTTCAATACATGTACATAGCAGTAATCCGGTCCTAAGTTGTTTAGCTAGTCAGTATGCCGGCTGGAATCTATCTTTTGTTAAAGATGAAGATAATTTTAATGCATTGGGATCAGGTCCTTGTAGAGCATTAGCATGTAAAGAAGATTTATTTAAGGATTTAAATTATTCTGATAAATTTTTCTCTACGGTTGTTGTTATGGAAGTTGACAGAACTCCTCCGCAAGAAATCATTGATAAAATTACTTCTGACTGTAACGTTAGTGAAAAAAATTTAACAATAATACTAACGCCAACTAGGTCTTTATCAGGATGCGTTCAAGTTGTGGGTAGAGTTTTAGAAGTAGGTATGCATAAAGTACACGAACTAGGGTTTCCTCTTGATAAAGTTGTAGATGGTTTTGGCACAGCTCCTGTACCACCTCCAGCACCAGATTTTTTAATAGGAATGGGAAGAACAAATGATGCAATTTTATATGGTGGAACTGTCCATATTTATGTTGATGTTCCTGATGATGAGGCTCATGAACTTGCAAAAAGATTGCCTAGTTCAACATCCTCTGATTATGGAAAGCCTTTTGCAGATGTTTTTAAAGAATATAAATATGATTTTTATAAAATAGATAAAATGTTGTTCAGTCCTGCTCGAGTAATTATAACAACAATAAAAACCGGAAAAAGTTTTTCAGCTGGTGCATTAGATTTAGATCTTATAGATAAATCATTTAATAAATGAGAAAAGTTTTAATATTAACTGATAACAAGGGTTGGCATTATAATCAACTAGTGAATTCTTTTAATCAAAAGAATGTGATAGTTGAGTCATGTAATCTTACCGATATGTCAATATCGGTTATCAAAGAAAATGTTCAAATATTATTAAATAATAAAGTTATAACTGATATAACGGATGTCTTTGTAAGACATATTCCAACAGGCACATTAGAAGAGGTTGTTACTAATTTAAATATTTTAAAGGCACTTCAGTCAAAAGGATTGAATGTTATGAATACTGCAGAAAATATTGAATTAACCGTAGATAAATCCTTAACATCAATGAAACTAAAAGATAATGGAATTCTTACGCCAAACACATGGATTACAAGAGGTAAGAATAATACTATTAAACTTAGTGCAAAATTATTAGATTCACATCCTTTAATATATAAACCTCTTTTTGGTTCACAAGGAAAAAACATAAAAAAAATAAGCAATGTTTCTGATATAGAAACAATTCATAATGATACTAATGTTTATTATTTACAAGAATTTTTAGAAACTTCTCCGTCTCATGATTATAGAGTTCTTGTTACTAAGTCTAAAAATAAAGATAAAACACATACAATGATTAGGTATGGAGATTCATATATTAATAATTACTCTAAAGGAGGGAAATGTGTTGAGATAAAATTTGATTCAGACTTGACTGATATTGCGTTATCCACTGCTAAAATTTTAGACATTCCATTCTGTGGTGTCGATATTATAAAATATAACAATAAAAATTATGTTATTGAAGTAAATAGTATACCTGCATGGAAAGGGCTCCAATCTGTTATTCAGGATAATATATCTGATGAAATAGTTGATGCATTTCTTGAAATCAAAAATATCAAGTTTGCTACATTAGCATAGCCTCAAAAGCGCATCATGTATGAAAAAATAAAATATCCAGCACTAAATCTGTCTAAAAAATTAAACCTATTAAAAGATGCGTATCTTTTTGCATGCAAAAAAGATATTGAGGTATTAAAACCTGGAAATGTTTCTTTGGAATCTCCCCATCATGATACATCTGCTCAAGATTATATAGAAAGCTCAATATATAGTAGCCATCATTTATTTGATATTAGTTATTCATTGGGCGAGAGAGTTTTCAATTCAGTTAGAGCTACTAAAAAAGTCGTAAAAACCAATACTAATCTTGGTATTATTTTACTATGTGCACCAATAATACATTCGCTGATAAAGTTTGATAATATTTCTATTCGAGATTCGCTTGAAACATCTTTAAATCAATCCAATAGCGATGATACATTGCATATTTGCGAATCAATTAACATGGCAAAACCAGGTGGATTGGGTGAAAGTATAAAATATGATACAAAATCTTTGCCGAAAATAAATTTGATGAAAATCATGCAATATTCTTCTGAATATGATCGAATATCCTATCAATATACTCATAAGTTTGAGGATATTCTTGATTTTATTGTTCCATGTATCAAGTTTCATAGAAAACACTCCAGGTCTTATGAGCATTCACTTGCCTTAACTTTCATGGAAATTCTCAGTAAAATACCAGATTCCCATATTTCCCGTAAATTTGGTAATAAAATGTCAAAAAAGACTAGTAATGAAGCCAATGATTTGCTAAAAATACTAGATAAGGACGATAGTTGGGATTTAGCTTCTAAGCACTTGAAAAGTCTTGATTATGAATATAAAAAGAAAGGAATTAATCCGGGGACTACCGCAGATTTATTAGTCGCAGGCCTGATGGTCTATAAAATCTTCAGCAGCGAGTGATGAGCAATCTTTTCTCAGATGAGAAAAAATAGTAATTCCCATTTAAATATAAGAAAGGAGATAATAATGGCAGTAATTGATAAAGTATTGGTTGGTGAAGGCTTAGTTGTAACTGATGGCGGTGATAATGAAATAGCTCATATTGATTTACTCATGGGACCACGTGGCTCAGCTGTAGAGGATGCATTTTGTAACACACTTTGTAATAACAAAGATGGATTTACATCACTATTAGCAGTATGTGCACCAGATCTACCAACAAAACCAGCTACAGTAATGTTTAACAAAGTAACAATCAAAGGCGCTACACAAGCAGTTCAAATGTTTGGACCAGCTCAAAGAGCAGTTGCTATGGCTGTTACAGATTCTGTAAAAGATGGAACAATTCCAGCAGCTGAAGCAAATGATATATTTATTTGTGTAGGTGTTTTTATTCATTGGGATGCTAAGGATGATACCAGAATTTATGACTACAACTATGAGGCTACAATGAAAGCTATCAAAGCTGCAGTTTCTGGTAAACCAACAGCTGAAGATGTAATGGCTGCAGCAGCAGATTCTTCACATCCATACTCACCTAAGTAACTTTTTTAGAAAAAGTAAATAGAACCAGCTCTGCTACTTATCAGAGCTGGTTTTCATTTTAAAAAACTATATTTATTTAATTTATTCATATGAATAATTGTAGAAACAAGTACCCCTTTTGCGCCCAATTTTTTTGCTTGTTTTATTTCAAGAAGTGATTTAACTCCACCTGCAATATATAATTCTCGATTACTTGTTTTACGAATAAAGCTCTTTGCTAAATGAAAATTTGGTTTTAATTTCCCTCCAATTCTAAGCAAATCCATTATGATAACTTTTTTAGGCAAGGACCGAACAAGCCTATGCAAAGGTTTTGATCCTAATAATCTATCTTTATAATCTAAGGAGCATATATGATTTATATATTTTCTAGATAGAAGCTCATACCCTTTGGAGTTTTCACTACAGAAAATAGGAACATAGTTTTTATATACTCTATTCAAAAAAATATCATTTAATCCAGAATCAACCCAAAAATCTATATTTGGATATTTTTTAAAGATAAATTGAAAGAACTGATGGTTAACTTTATTTTCAATAATTGCATTTAAATCTGCTATGTAAATAATTTTTGGTGAATATTTTGCGACTATCTGATAAATGATTTCTCTTGGCTCAGTACTATTGTATAATTTAGTACTAATTGGCTCATAACATTGTCTATTGCCTTTTAGTGCCTTAACTACACGGTTATTTAATATGTCTATAACAGGAATTATGTCCATTTTATGCAAAAGATATTAATATATGAATATATTACCGGAGGAGGTTTGATAAATGAAGATTTAACTTCGGATCTTATGTATGAAGCTAAATTAATGACTAATTCTCTATATAGAGACTGCCTTAGATCAAAAAACATATCGTTTAAATATTTTCAAGATTATAGACTAAATTCTATACAAAAATCAAATTCAGTAATAGTTAGAGATAAAAAACAAATTTATGATGTAAGATTCTTGAAGAAATTTGATTGGATACTTCCTATACTCCCGGAAAATGATTCAATACTTTATAATTACATTAGTTTTTTGGAAGATAATGATTGTAAAAAAATTTCTTCTGATAAAAAAACTATTTTATTACTTTCAGATAAACTTAGATTTTATGAATTTTGTATAAAAAATGACATACCAACGATACCCACCTATAATTCTATATCCTATAAGAAATTAAAACGTACAGGTAATTATATTATTAAGGATAGATTTGGAGCAGGGTGTTCATATATAAAAATCTGCAATGATATTAATAATATTAACCCTAAAAATTTTACTAAAAAAGTTATTCAGCCTTATTTTAATGGAGATGATTACAGTATTTCTGTTTTTTTCACAAAAAATAATTTTAAGTTTTTAACAATTAATAAACAGTATATAGTAGAGAAAGATAATAGATTTCTAAAGTTAGAAAAAATCCTTGTAAATGTAAACCCAATTAGTTTAACAAAAGTCTCTTATATGTTATCAAAATTAAAAAAACTATTACCAGGATTTATAGGTTACATAGGTATTGATATTATTATAAAAAATTCTAATATTTATATTGTTGAAATAAACCCTAGATTTACTACTTCATTTATTGGTTTATATGAATCATTAGGTATTAATCTAATTGATTTATTTATTAGCCCATATTCCCAAAAAAATATTATAAGTGGAAAAAAATATTTAATAAGAACGCATGAATAAAAAAAATCTATATATAGGTTGGGATATTGGTGGAGCTCATACGAAATATGCAATTTTAAAACCTAATTCTAGTTCTATTATCTGTAAGATATACAAATGTAACCTATGGAGTTCATTAAAAGATCTATCAGAAAAAATCAATAGAATTAATAAGCAGTATATAAAAAAGCATCATGTAATAAATGCTATTACAATGTCTGGCGAAATGAGCGATATATTTTCATCAAGAAATGAAGGTGTCAAAGAAATTATAAAATTATTTGACAATTTATCATCTAAAAATTATATTTTTGTAAAAGACAAAGGTTTATCTAGGTATACAAAACAAAAACTTAAATATTTAAATATAGCTTCGATGAATTGGCTCGCAATATCAAAATTGTTAGAAAAAAAAGATAGAAATATAATCGCTATAGATGTTGGCTCAACAACCACTGATATTATTTTAATAAAAAACTTCAAATGTATTAATAAAAGATTTGATGACTTTAGCGGACTTAACTCATCAGAACTTATATATTCAGGGGTTTTAAGAACACCAATAAATGCTATTGTTCAAAAAATAATTATCAGCAAAAGAGAATACAATGTTATCCCTGAAAATTTTGCAACAATGTCAGATGTCTATCGAATTTTATCAATAATTTCATCAAAACAAGACTATACTGATACATCTGATAAGAGATCCAAAACAAAGAGACACTCTATGGAGAGACTTTCTAGAGTTTTTGGTTTTGATTATTCAGAAGAAAAAATGAAAACCTTAATTAAATTATCAGAAAAGATCATGTCAGTGCATTTAGAAAAAATTAGTTGTAAAATTGAAAAACATATTATAGATAAATTTAAAAATACAAAAGAAATTAAGATAATAGGCATGGGAATTGGAAGTAAATTAATTGAAATCATTAGTAAAAAAAATAAATGGAAGTATATGGGTTTTGATAATTATTTTAATTTAACTAACTCTAGTAGTGACTACACTCCTTCTGATATAGCGCCAGCAAGTTCATTATGTATGCAAATAAAAGATATTCATGAATAAACAAAAACAAATAAACTATGATTATTATAAAAAATCTAATGATATCTTTTCATTAATAAAAGATAGGGATTGGTCTGTCTTTTTATGTAGTAATCAAGAATATTTTACACAGGAAAGATTTGATATTATCTCGTCAGATCCTATTAAAAAAGTTTTTGCTTATCAAAATGCAACCATAGTTGAATCCAATGGTGAAAAAAAAGTTTATAGAGATGACCCTATGAAAGTCTTGCATTTAATAATGCAAAACTATTCATCTAAGATTACAGATTTGCCGTTCACAGGAGGAGCTATTGGATATTTTTCGTATGACTTAGGTAATAAGTATGAATCAATCAAGCAAAAAGATGCTGATGAAAATATTCCATTAATGGCATTTGGTATTTATGATTGGGCCATCATAATTGATCATGAATTAAAAAAAACAACTTTAATTTATTCTGTTGAAAATGAGTTTATAATAAAATTAAAAAACCATCTTAAAGAAAAGTCATTCCCAGCTAATCAAAATAATCAATTTGAGATAATATCTAAATGTACTTCAAATTTAACATATGATGATTATCTTGAGAGATTCAATCTAATAAAATCATATATTGAAAATGGTGATTGCTATCAAGTAAATTTTGCACAGCGATTTACACTCGATTATAAAGGTGATACATGGGGAATCTTTAATAAAATTCTTCCTTCATACCATTCTCCTTTTTCTGCATATATGAATTTTCCATTTGTTAAAATCTTGAGCTTTTCTCCGGAACGGTTTTTATCTATTAAAGATAATATTGTAGAAACGAAGCCAATCAAAGGTACTCGACCAATTTCAAATGATCCTCATGAAGATAATATTGCTAAAGAAGAATTAATTAAATCTAAAAAAGAGAAAGCTGAGAATTTAATGATTGTCGATCTTCTTAGGAATGATTTAGGACGTAACTGTGAATATGGCTCGATAATTGTTAAAAAATTATTTTCAATAGAAACATTTGCAAATGTGCATCATTTAGTTAGTACGATACAAGGCAAAATGTCTAAAGATAGTAATGTTTTTAAATTGATTAAAGGATGTTTTCCTGGAGGATCAATTACAGGTGCACCTAAAATAAGATCTATGCAAATTATTAATGAAGTAGAGCCGCATAGAAGAAGTATTTATTGTGGATCAATTGGATACATAAGTTCAAACCAAAGAGTAGATTTAAATATTGCGATAAGAACTGTAATTGCATCAAATAATAAGCTTCATTTCTGGGGTGGAGGGGGCATCGTGTATGACTCAGATGTCAAATCAGAATACAAAGAGACACTAGATAAAATTAAACCTATACTTGATTTATTAGGCGTTAATAATTGATTTAATTTCTTTTGAAACTTTATTCAACAAATCAATATTTA
>Ga0066860_10000057_pt1 | contig 49378 bp, 47 predicted proteins | sample ETN07SmetaG_FD_65601 | JGI IMG/M metagenome (GOLD analysis project Ga0066860, IMG submission 65601) | Marine microbial and viral communities from oxygen minimum zone, Eastern Pacific Ocean - ETNP2014F14-07SV275 | ecosystem: Environmental > Aquatic > Marine > Oceanic ... | reverse complement strand
TATCTGCGCTGGTTTCTTCTTCGCACCACGGTCAAACCCGAAGCTGCCTTTCATAGTATCCTTGCAGCAGCCTGATCAGGGGACCTTAGTATTCCCAACACGATATAGCGACACACCCAATAAAATTAACTGTTTCGCGATTAGGGCTAAGAGCCTATATTTGAATTATGAGAAATCGCATTGATGAGATTCATCCCTGCTTTAACCTTCATATTTTGGAGGACTGATGCGTTTGATGGGAGAAATACAATCTCTCGAAAGTGCCAGGCGCAGGTTTATTTCTGCTCAATATCATTGCCTCTCCCAACCACCGTAATGTCATTCAAATAGAAACTTCGATATTTATTATTGTTTCTGGAGAAGATATGAATGACAGACCTTTTTAACCTTTCTCGACCCCTGAACTCCCGCTCCGACATCGCCCGCCTTCTCGGTCTCCGCCCGAATGCAAGACGGCATGAAATAGCTTCTGCGTTTGGCAAGGTGACCCGCTGCGAGGCGTGGATGCATATCGAGGAAGAGCAAGTGATGTCGTACGAAAACGAATGGTGGGAAGTTCGCGTCATAAATGCCAAACCTAAATGCCTTGTGCATGTTCGACCAGGAGGTCGCGGCCCTTGGATTGATGATACAAGCAACATCCCGCAAGATGTTCTGAACTTTCTAAGAGCGCGCGCCGATAAGAGCGGCAAGCTTGAAAGCAAAAGGACATGGAAAAGGTGGAGCAGTCTAAAATGGATGGTTTCAGGAGGTCGTCGACTGAAGGGTAAGCAAGGCGAGATCCATGCCTTGGTTGAGATTCCTGAGGTGGGTCGCCCTACAGGCGAGATCCGCTCGGCCGTGTTGATTGAGTCATTGGGTGACCCCTGCCCCGATCAACGAGACCCTGTACGGCTTAACCTTCCTGTTGCCGCAAGTGAAATCGGCAATGCTGTATCTCGCCTGCGTGACGCAAGCCAACAATCAGGACTTGAGCTGGTTTAATCGAAGCTGCCGGGAACAGGTCTTCTCTCGCTTATCCATCTCAGGGCGCCCAGCATTTGAGATGGATTGGCTCCAAAAGTGATTTTTTCCCCTTTCCGGTTGCCGTTCGCAGATACGACGGCAACGATCTTTCTTTCTCCATCAATCAAGGAGAAAGCCGGCATACCCGATGATCCTTTAGCTCGCGTACAAGAGAGAATGACGATATTCTCATCTTCATATTCAGCGGCGCAAGGCTCCCCCTCAAATGGCGCTTCTTCTTGCGTTGGTAGCAAGGCCACATAAGGTTGTGTGGAATCTAAAGGCGCCATGACTTCAACATCTCCAGTGAGATATCGATCCAATCTCAGCAACGCGACATCGCGTGCAATCTGATCTCGGGTTGGGGCATCTCGCCTGACGAATGAAGGGTCTGTGGCAATATCCACGACTTGGAAGACTTTTGTTTGACCGCTCTCTTCAGTGTAGCTGAATGTGAGAGATCGAGGATCCACAGGATCAGAGCTTTCAGCAGTCACTACACAATGTGCTGCGGTGAGAACAAGATCCGCACCTACAACAGCTCCACCACATGTCGATGAGGTCTCGCTTTCAAAGACTTGACCGACACGAGCTGTCGCAAAATTCCACAGACCCTCAGCTCCTGCGGCCGAGGAGACGGCTGTCAAGATCAGCAAAATGGTACTCACTGTGGTTCTAAGCATGAAAGCCTCTAAAGTATGGTCTCATACAGGAGATGGGTTCACTTCAATAGAGGAAGAAGATGCGCGCCGCGCGAATATAGAACAACGCCTTTTTCGAGACCAGTGTCGGATACATATCCTCTTCGGACATCAAAGAGGTAAGAGATGCTATTTATTCAGGCTCTATATGGGGCGCTGAAAGGAACATTCTCGTTTAGCGGGAGATCAGACCGCCTTGAGCAATGGACCTTCACATTCTTCACAGCATTTTTGATTGTTGGCATTTATGCCGCCTCCGAGATGGGGTTTAAGTTCAGCGGGGAAGCTGTTCTTGCTATGTTGGGCGGATCGCTTTGGCTCTTGATTGCGCATGTGTCACTATTTGTAAGAAGGCTACACGATAACAATCACACTGGGCTATTGATGCTTCTGCCTGCGTCAGCTGCAAGCGTGTGGATGATAGGCTGGCTTGGCTCAAACGGATATATAGATGCTTACCGGGGATTGTTTTTGGTATACGGTGAGTGGATCGAGCTCGGTGGACGTGTACTTTGTAGTCCTTGCGGCATGTTCTTTACTTGGATTTTTCTGAGCACAGGAGATGAGGACGAGAACTTATATGGAGACCCTCCTCTTTAATGTGATGTAAGGGCTCCATTGCCTGACAGGCGCTTCATACAGAAAAGCCGCGCCCGAAAGCGCGGCCTTGTAACTGTTTGTTGTGGGCAGATTTAATTTGCGATTTTAATCTCTACCTTGCGTGGCTTGGCTTCATCGGGAAGCTCGCGCACAAGATGAACTTTGAGAATTCCATCGCGCATTTCTGCGTTTTTCACTACGATATATTCGCCGAGGCGGTATGAGCGCTTGAAGTTCCGCTGGCCGATGCCACGGTGCAGGAACGTACGCTCGTCCGTGTCTTCGCTTTCGGGCTTGGTGCCAGAAATTTTAAGCTCGCTCTTCTCGATCGATACGTCGATCTCGTCAGGAGTAAATCCGGCTGTTGCGATCTCAATGAAGAAGTCGTCATCACTGGTGCGGAAAATATTGTGAGGAGGATAGTTGGTTTGTTCGATTTGATCGATACCGTTTTCCAGAGCGCTGAGCATAGCCTGGAAAGAGCGTGGAAGATTGGCGAAGTTCAAAGGAGTTGCATGTTGCATGGGTGTGACCTTTCTTAAGCGACACAGTTTGAGTTGAGCTCTCCCGATGGACGAGCAGTGGGTACCGAACCCATTTTGGCGTCCGGTGATAGTGATTTGGGGATTGAACTTACAGGTTCAAGTAGAACATCACAGCAACCGTAATTAATTTGCGATTTTTTCAGAAAAGTCTTTATGAGGCAGGTGTCCGTATAAAATAGCGTAAGCTTTGTGAATATTTAGGTGTTTTTGTAAGCGTGAATATTTTCACTATTTTCCTATGGAAAATCAAATAGAACCGAGACCTCAAGGAGGCCCGGATAGGCATGACGCAGGATTTTTTACTCGAACTCGACGCACCACTTGGGGCCGTCGAAAGACGCCGCCTCGATCAGGCCGCTGGTGAAACCAAGAGGGCTTCTGACTTCATAGAGTATCTAAGTAAGAGGGCGCCGCCTCTTCAAGGAATTTGCACAATAAAAATAGATCCAGATTATGAGAAATCTGAAGGCGTGAGAGATGTCGTCGCCGCGGTACGAGATGGCTGTCCGCTCATATTTGTATCTGGACGCGCCGGCACCGGCAAAAGCCGACTTATAGATTATATGAAAACTTTGCCAGGAGGTGATCGCCAAATCGTCGTGGCACCAACTGGTGTCGCAGCACTGGCTCTCCAGGCAGCAACGATACATTCGTTTTTCAAGCTCCCTATTGGCGTGATCGATGCAGAGGCCTTATTGGATGAGGATGTAAACCTCGGACCTGTCGTCAGGAATATGAGTCGCTTGGTTATTGATGAGATCAGCATGGTGAGGGCCGATATTCTTGATGCTATAGATCTGCGTCTGCGCAGCGCTCGGCAGAGCCCCCTACCCTTCGGAGGCGTTCAGGTCGTTGTGGTTGGAGACTTCCTTCAACTGCCTCCAGTGGTTACCATGCAAGACCGTGATACTCTTGAGTGCCTGGGATATGTGACGCCATTCGCCTTTTCTTCAAAAGTAATGCAGCGTACGCCTATACGAGTTGCAACCTTAAAGAAGGTCTGGAGACAATCTGATCCAGAAATGATTGAGGCCTTGGGCGCGATCAGAGAAGGTAGAAATGTTTCCTGGGCCATTGGCTGGCTCAATCAAGAATGCGCCCGACCGCATAGAGCAGGTCCGACGCCCCTTCTTCTCACTGCAACAAGATCTGCAGCAGACAGTTACAATGAAGAAGGATTGAAGTGTCTGCGCGAGCGCAACGCCGATAAATCTGTGGTCTCCGAAATGGAGATCCGCGCGCGGTCATTTGGGTCATTCGGAGGTGATGAAGCATCATTGCCGGCCCCGCGCATATTGCGGATATTCAAAGGGGTTCGGGTGATGGCGGTCAAAAATGATCCCGAGCAGCGATATGTAAATGGCTCTCTCGGAGTTGTCTCCGGGGTGTATGATGGCGCAGGTTCATTCGAAGAGAGCCATGTTTCTGTTCTTTTCGACGGCCAGATAGACCCAGTTCGCGTCTACCCCTCAGAGTGGCGACGGACACGGCAGGATTGGGACGACGTTAGTCAGAAGGTTGTAGATATAACTCTGGGTGAATACCGGCAGATACCCTTAACTCTCGGCTTTGCGATCACCATTCACAAGTCTCAAGGCTTAAGTCTTGATGATGTGAGGATAGATCTTGGCGGAGGCACTTTTGCGCCTGGACAACTGTATGTAGCGCTATCACGGGCGCGAAGCGCAGAAGGGCTTTCTCTGGTGCGCCCTATCTTAGAGAGCGACGTGAGAGTAGATGAAATGTTGGTGAGGTTTCTCGAATGGGCACGCGGCGCGAAGCATCTCTCTTTTTGCTAATTCAAGCGATCGATCGCGCCGCTTTAAAGGTTGAGGGCTCAACCTTATAATCCAGGAACCGCTGCACTTTGGCGGTCGGAAATCCCGTGGACAAAGTGACCTCTGACAGTTCCTTGAGGATGTTGCGAGCTTCAACATTGGCTACGTCAAGACCAAGTCTGGATGCGTGAGCGCTTTGATCAGCATCAATTCTGACATACTGACCGCGCAGCCTTTGCGATAGGATCCTATGTGCAGATTGCTGTTGGGTGGCGAGCGCCATGCGTAGCATTCTGCGATCCTCCATCCATTCGAAGACCCCAAAAGAAAGACTTTTAGGTTCGGGAAATTCACACGTACTTGTTGTTGTTCCGATTGAGAGAATATGAATGTCGGATGCATTTATACCCAAAAGGCTTTCAGCCTCATGCATGGCAATCAAGTCCGGAGAGTTCGCATAAATTCCGCCGTCAGAAAAGCATTCAGAGCCAATTCGGACAATCGGTAAAAGCGTTGGCGCGGCTGATGTAGCAAGAGCGACGTCGGCTGCACGAATGCCTCTACTGCTGCTATGCTTATCGAGATGAGGAGTTCTAAAAGTGTGCGGTTTTCCAAGGGTTAGGTTGACCGCGGGCGCAATGAATTTCCATGAAAGGTCTTCCATCATGGTGTCTTCACCGCAGATGCTTGTTACGGCATGTAACAGCGCCTTGTTTTCGTATTTTGACCCGTAAAGGAAGCGAAGAGTGTCTACGGCTACCTGACCAAGGTTTCTTGGTGCCGGCCGATCAGAGAAAATCTGGGCTCCATTCGTCTCGAACAGTGAAGCCACTTGAGACATTGGGACGCCCAGGGCGGCTCCAAGACCAATGATGCCCCCAACAGAAGTTCCAGCTATCAGGTCAAAGCTTTCGCGAAGAGGCTTCCCGCTTTGAGCCTCAATACCCGCGAGGACATGGGCTGTGTAAAGACCCATGTAGCCGCCGCCTGACAAGGAAAGTATGTTAAAACGCATGATTGGAATATGGGTCTCGAAAAACGATTTCGCGGTAAATCAGATCAATCCAAACTCAAGCTTGGCTTCATCGGTAAGGCGATCAACCCCCCAGACTGGATCCCATACGAGCTCTACACTTCTAACTGTGACGCCTTCAACAGACCCGGCGGCTTCAGCAACCCAGCCTGGCATATCTCCAGCTACTGGACAGGTCGGTGACGTCAATGACATTTTGATGTCGACAGTGTTTTTATCGTCAATAAGGATCGTATAAATAAGACCAAGATCATAAATATTGATAGGAATCTCTGGATCATAGATGCCTTGGCAGGCCGCGACGACCTTTTCGTAGAGCGGATGATCAACCGAAGAGGGCTCAACTTCTGTGGTCATTTCATGAAATCCTTCATAATAGCTTCATTCTTCAAAATATGGGAAGCATTCGCCATTCAGAGAAACGGTCGCTGACCATACGCAAGAATATTTGAAGCTCAAAGTAACAAAAAACCGCATATTACCAGCGGCTTAGAACAAAAATGCGCAAGTGATTGCTAAATCTTCTTCGTCTGTCGGCCATCAGGCTAATATTTTGGCCAGACAAACTGGAGGAAATCAGTGATTATCGAGCAAGTCGCAGACCGAGAAACGGTTGCACAAGTTGTATCTAAGGCATGTATTCAGGCAGCAAATGACCTTGGCCTGAATGGATGCCAATTGGCCAAAACAATTGGCTTGAGTGAGGCCACAATCTCGCGCGTCAGGCGCGGATCTTGCATGATCATGCCAGACACGAAGCCTTACGAGATGGCGATGATGGTTATCCGCATTCATAAAGCAATCATGTCTATCATGAGGCAGGACGCTGATGCAGCGAAGCTGTGGATGAGTATGGAGAATCCAGAGCTAAAAGCCGTTCCGGCAAAAAAGATTTGCGATATTCGCGGTCTGGTTGCCGTGATGGCTTATGCGGAGACCCGCGCCAAAAACGCTTAACTTTCCATCCGATCATTTTGGTTCCCATATCCAATCCATGAATGAAATCATGGAGAATGGCGTGGAGTCAGGACAACAATATTCCGATGCAGCTAAGCCTGTAAAGTTGCGCGGGGTTGCGCGTTTGATGGCAGCTTGTCGCGGCCCCAAAGCGCTTCCATCGCTCGGCATCCTGTCATTCCTTGAGAGCAGCTTTTTGCCTGTTCCAATCGATGTGGCGATGGTTCCCATTTGTCTCGCACGCCCCCGCCAAACGTGGACGATCATTTTTGTTGCGGCGCTGACATCCGTTTTGGGAGCCTTCGTAGGATACCTTATCGGCGCCTTTATGATGGGGACAATCGGCGACTGGATCCTTGGGCTTTATGGCATGCATGAGAGCTTTGACAAGTTTGAGGAAATGTATGCCGATCAGGGATGGCTGGCCGTTGTTATTGCCGGGATCACGCCTATTCCATTCAAAGCAGCTGCGATTGTTTCAGGCGCCGCAGGTATGCGCTTGGATGTCTTTCTTGCTGCGGCATTTGGGGTCAGATTTTTGAGGTTTGGTATCATGGCCTTGACCATCAAGTTATTCGGCGCCGGCTTCCAAAGGCTCCTGGATAACCATGGGTGGAAGTTTACTGCTGTGATGGTTATTGGCACAATTGCGGGATTTGCGCTCATTCCGATCCTGACCTAAACATCTGACTTGACCTGAGTTTCATCGATCTGAGATAAGGCACCCTCATTTAGAGGGTGTCTTTCGTGTCTGGCGGTCTTGGAAATTTCTGGAAATCCTTTGCGCTCGGCTATGCTGGGTCAGGTGTGGTTCCGCCCCCACCCTCCGGGGTTGCGGATTTAGTCTTGAACGTGAGAGGCGAAGCTGACGTCGTAGAGGCGCTTGGCACAAAGGCTTTACGCTTGTGGGTTCCCAGGAAGCAGCTGCGTGATATCGATGGAGAAACTCATATCATCGGACCCTTGAGGGGAATGCATAATGCAAACAGACGCAAAACTGGACTGGTGCAAACCATCGAGTTACTGGATTTTGTGAGCCCCACAGGGAAAAATAAGGATGGTGAAATTAGACTTTTGGCTCTGTCTTCATTGCATTTTTTGATTACAAAAAAGCTGGTTGTGTCACAGGAGGTTCATGACACTGCGGCAGATTTGGTCGCTGTTCTAAAGTTGAACTCACACGCGAGCGGCTGGAGAAATAGAACTGAAATCACCCTTCCTCTTCAATCCGCAGAGGCAGAGGTGCCTCCTGTCGAAGACGATCTGGGCGACATAGGAAAATGGGTTGGCGCACAAGTTGGCAGACATCTGCATGATTACATTCCCGCCAATGTCGCACTGAGACCCACGAGATCAGCGTCAGCTAAGAGTGTAAAAGAGGTTTCAAAGTTGGTTTCAGGGTTACGGATGCCGTCGCCACCTATAGGAACACTCAGCTGGAGACTTATGACGCCAGGAAAAGTGCGCGAGCTTGTCTGGAAGCACCCTCTAAAAGATATCTCGGAGAGATACGGTGTATCTGGCACAGCTATTAAAAAATACTGTACTCAAAACGCTGTGTCTGTTCCTGGCTCTGGATATTGGCGCATGACAGATGAAAGCAGAGAGGAGTTGCGCAGCATTATGAGGTCCCTATCGGCAGCCACTGTGCATCAGATGCTAAGTGAGGGTTCTATACAGCAAGCAGCTGAGCGCCTGGATGTTTCTCCGATCGCCCTCAAAGGGTACTGTAAGATGAACGAGATCGTTATTCCCGATGGCCGCCGACAGCGCCACCAAGGCGCTTAAATCGGGAAGTCGTCGTCATCAATGCTACTAAGGTCACTTCCAAATTCGCCAAGACCATTGTTCATGAAGTCTTCATCGAATGGATCGTCGCTATTTTCTGGAATGGTGTCTTGCTCTAAGGCGTGACTACTATCTGACGCAGTGATTGCATCTTGCCTCTCTGTAGATGGCCTGTTTGTGGGGAGGCGTCTAATACCACCCAAGCGCGGCCGAATGGCAACTTCTGTCATGTAGTGCGTAACATCACTTTGATCGGTCCAGCGCCGAGTCTCCATGGGACCCTCAACAAAGACAATATCTCCCTTACAGCATTTTTCATGGATGCGTTCGGCTATTTTATCGACATATATTGCTACGTTGTGACCTTCAGTGCGCTCCTGAAACTCACCAGTTTTAGGATCAGGATAGCTTCTCGAAGTGATTATTCTAAGCTTGCAAACCTTACCACCGTTGGAAAATTCTTTGATTTCAGGATCTCGCGCCAGCCGCCCCAAAAGTGTGCTTTTGTTAATCATCTAACTACGTTTCCTTATTGCTTAGAATACACGTAGGAAGGAAAAATACTTTTGAGGAATGGTAGTCACTTCGCCCAGTCTTCCGGCACTAAGGGGGAAGGCTGGGCCAGCGGCAGATCGAGACATTACCAATCATCTTGTTCGAAGGTTATTAAACCGCTACTCGATGTTGTAGGTGCCATCTGCCTTTAAGGACAGGTTCCCCATACCGGACGCTGAGAAGCCCAGGCGGTCGCGCCGGTATCAAAATTCGCTGGCTTGGTTGATATTCTTGTAACGCACCAACCAGAGAGATCTTGATCAAAAACTGAGGCCCCTTCAAACATGTTATCCATTGTATCCACCCGGCCTGTGCTCCAAGAACTGAGATCTTGATCAAATGAAATTGCATCCTTGAAGGCGTAATTCATGCTGTAGACGTTTGATGTATTCCATCCTCCGATGTTTTGATCAAACGATGTAGCGCCTCGGAATGCCCCGCTGAGGTTTTCCAGATTTAACGTATTCCAAGCAGAAATATTGCCGTTAAATGAACTTGCATTTTTGAAAATTTCGCCGATATCTCTGGCCTGAGACATATCCCAAGTTGATATATTGCCGTTAAAATTCGTGGCCCCCGCAAACATTTCAGGCGCCCAGGTAACGCCACCCATGGACCAGCCGCTAAGGTCTCGGTTGAAATTAACAGCGTCTCGGAACATATACCCAGTCGAGTGAAGGCTCGAAGTGCTCCAAGATCCAATTGGTTGATCGAACAAACTCGCACCCGTGAACATTCCCTCCATACTGCCAACGTTAGATGTGTTCCAAGATGAAATATCTTGATTAAAGTTGGTATCGGCAAAGGTATAGGACATGTTGGTGACATTTGAGGTATCCCAAGTCGAGATGTCGGTGCCATTGTAACCAGAGTTTCTAAAGGTCGCAAAAAGGTTATTCACAGTAGCAGGAAGATCTCCGGGCAGTGAGGCCAGGTTACTTGCGCCTTTGAATGCTTGGTATAAACTTGTCAGCCCGGTTGAGCCCCAGTCATCAATAGATATTAAGTTTGCTGCATTCTCAACGGGTGCCCATTGGGTATTCCCAAATTGTGTTACTGTGCCAGTAATAGCTACAGTATAAGTACCCGGTGCATCATATGTGCATGTGATATCTCCTGCGGAAGATACCGTTGTCGGACACGTCGTGCTTGGGCCGCCCCAATCTATGGAGGCATTAACACTCCCGTGTAACGGCAGGGTCACTTCCGAGTTAGAAGCGTTGTATGTGAGAAGCATAGCGCCTTCGGTATCGGGATCGGGCGAAGGAGATGGGCCGGGTTGTGACGTGTTGCCCCCGGAAGTCATGCTCTCGCGCGACTCCTCTACTTTACCGGCTGCGGCATTAAAAACCTCACTGTTTTCTTTCCCAAGCATATACATCGCAGAGATCGCTGCGATCGACAAACCTCCTGCCAGAACGGCATATTCAACAACCGTTGCGCCCTTGGTCTTATTAGTGATTTTCATGCTCCCTACCCTTTTGCAATTCCAAGATTAAAGGAGGCATTCCGAGCCGCCTTTCTTTTCTCTTGAAAAAATAATTAGTCCCATGTTGCGAAACTCTAAAAACGACCACATATTATGAAACGCCCATATTTTCTCATCCTGCTGAAGCTATGGATGTTGTTAAAGGCTAAAATCTGGGGGCGCCCTCAATAAAATCCTTCGTCATGCGCAAAATGAGCCAATCTCCTTAGTAAGGAGCAGGAGGAGATTATGGCGCGGCAGATCCGGCTTTCGGCAGCAGAGGCAATCGCAGCAGGCTTGATTGATCCCGCTGTGGCTGAGCTTGCGCGTAAACCTGCGAAATCATCAGTCGTTAAAAATCATTATAGCAAAAATACTTCGCCGCCGAAAAAAGCAAAGCGACGTCGCAGCGTATCTCGACCAGCATCTCATCCGAAAATCTCAGCAGGACCTCCAGGGCATGGCAGCGTAAAGCTCAATGCCGAAGGACGTATATGCTCTGCTGAGCTTCACTTCGACTTGGTTCCGGTCCCAAAGGAAAGACCTCGGGTCGTAAAAGATCCCGCCACCGACAAGACTTTCGGTTTCACGCCTTCCAGGACAAAGCATTTTACTGTGGAAGTTTCGCGTGTTGTTGATCATGTTTTTGCCGGAAGATCTCCGATCTCAGGGCCTGTAAGTCTGACAATGACATTCGTGATACAGGTTCCCAAAAGCTGGCCGAAATGGAAAAAAGAAGCTGCGCTTGAAGGGTTGATCGTGCCAACAGGCCGTCCTGACATGGATAACCTTGAAAAAGCATTGCTCGATGCGTTCAACGAAAAGCTAATTGTAGATGATGCCTATGTTATCGTTCGACATGCGCGCAAAATATATGGCGAAATGCCCATGATTACTGCGTCCGTTGAGCAAACCGGGCAACTCGATATCAATGTCAAACGAGAAGATGTTGAAGCACTTCGCGCTTTACGCAAAGCCGCACAATTATCATAAATAAAGCTGACATAAGATGCAGCGACACGCTACCCTGCCGCAAAAGGATTAGAAAAATGACAAAGGCCGCCATCAAAACCCGCGTAGATGATCTTCGTGCAAAAATAACTGCTGCCAATCTTGCCTACCATACGCATGACGATCCAGTCATGACGGATGCTGAATATGATGAAATGAAGCGCACACTTGTTCATCTTGAAACTGAAAATCCAGAGCTTCAGTCTGACGAAAGTCCGACGCAAATGGTTGGCGCAGCGCCGGCTGAAGGGTTTGAGAAAATCAAACACGAACTGCGCATGATGTCTTTGTCTAACGCCTTTGAGGCAGAAGACATCGACGATTTTCAAAAGACAATCCGTAGCTACTTGGCTTTACCGCCCACCAAATCTATCCGAATGACTTCTGAGCCAAAGATTGATGGACTGTCGCTGGCGCTGCGCTACGAGCATGGTGCTTTGGTTTCCGCTGCAACCCGGGGAGACGGGGAGGTTGGCGAGAATGTCACTGAAAATGCAAAAACGATTTCTAACATTCCTACGCATATTGAAAATGGACCAGAGCTCTTGGAGGTTCGGGGCGAAGTCTATATGCGACATTCGGATTTCGCTGCCCTGAATGCCCGTCAGGAAGAAAAAGGCGAAAAGCTATACGCCAACCCTCGGAACGCTGCAGCAGGCTCGCTTCGCCAGATTGATGCAGAGAAAACCAGAGAGCGCCCCTTGGCGTTTTTTGCTTACTCTTGGGGTGTTCTGTCTGAGCGTCCGTGGACATCTCAAATGGAAGCGGTGCGCGCTCTTGGTGAAATGGGTTTTGACGTAAATCCTCTAATGGCTGCTTTTGATGACGCCGAAGGTCTGCTGGCACATTATGAGGCCATCCTCGATCAGCGTGCTGACCTGGGATACGATATTGATGGCGTTGTCTACAAAGTCGATGATCTTGCACTTCAGGATCGACTTGGATTTCGTTCCACAACGCCGCGTTGGGCGATTGCGCATAAGTTCCCCGCTGAAATGGCGTGGACCCATTTGGAGGCCATCGACATTCAAGTTGGTCGAACAGGGGCATTGTCTCCTGTAGCGCGGCTTGCGCCAATCAATGTGGGCGGCGTTGTGGTATCGAATGCTACATTGCACAATGAAGATTATATCGCCGGCCGGGACTCGCGCGGCAATCCTATCCGGGAAGGTCGAGACATCCGGGTGGGAGATTGGGTTCGCATCTACCGTGCAGGAGATGTTATCCCAAAGGTGGCGGATGTAGATGTCTCACGCCGTACAGAAAACTCGAGCAAGTTTGAGTTTCCGACCTCCTGTCCCCGCTGCGGATCTGATGTCATGCGGGAAAAAGGAGACGCTGTTCACTACTGCATGGGCGGCATGATTTGCCCAGCGCAGTCAGTTGAGCGACTGAAGCACGTCGTGTCTCGTGATGCATTCGACATTGTAGGTCTCGGCGATAGCCTTGTTGAAATCTTGCACGCAAAGGGCTGGATCAAAGAGCCTGCGGACATCTTCCAGCTGCCCAAAACGCGCAGTGGCACAGGGCCCGACACCATCCAGGGTCTCGAGGGTCTGGGGGAGAAGTCAGCCCAGAAGCTCTTTGATGCGATCGAAGCAAAGAGAAAGCAACCTTTGGACCGTGCGATCTATGGATGTGGCATTCACCATGTGGGACGGTCGGTGTCCAAGCTGTTGGCACGCCATTTTATGAGCTGGGAGCGTTTTATCTCAGCCATGGATGTCGCATCCGTTGGTGAGGGCGACGTCTGGGAGGACCTGATTTCGATCGAGGGCATTGGTTCTGTGATTCTGGCATCGTTGATTACGGCCTTCCATCAAGAGGCAGAGCGCGCCGCGATCAATCGAATGGCAGATGAGCTAATCATTGAGGATATGGCGGAGGTTTCCACGCAAGAGAGTCCGGTGACCGGTAAGGTCATGGTCTTTACGGGAACTCTGCTGCGCATGGGGCGCGCGGAAGCGAAAGCCTTGGCGGAATCTCTTGGTGCCAAAGTGTCTGGATCGGTTTCAGCAAAGACTGATATCCTTGTTGCGGGCGAGAAAGCAGGCTCCAAGGCCAAGAAAGCCGAAGGCTTGGGGGTTCAGGTCATCTCTGAAGATGAATGGTGTGCGCTCGCCGGACTGGCGGCGCAATAACTCAGTTGCTATTATAACGCCCATGCGAGGTCATATGGGCCTGCTACGTTAAGTGAGGCCCTATGATTTCACGAAGAATAATAAGTGCTGCCCTGAGATGTCTTGGGCATGATGAAGGTCGCAACTGGGATTACCTGGGAGGCCTTTTTCATGCCGGCACTGCCGCCGGTGTTGATGTACAGTGCTTTGTTGTAAGCGATGGCAAGATGCGCTTCTTTAAGCCTGACAGTGATGATCTGTTTTTGCTGGTCGATACGGTCAAGGGAACGCGAGAGGCAATGTTTCACGATCGCGGCGGGCCGCGGTTTCGTCATTGTCTGGCAATCATACGCGGCAGCGATGAAAAAACTGCCGTTGCATATGCCTATGAAGAGGACCCTGATTGGCTCGATGTCGCAGATCGCCCTCAGACAGGTGCTCAGCGCGTGCCTGAAATTTTCGATGCAATCTCAACCTGAAGGTTAAGGTTGGTCGGACCACCTATGCGCGCGTAGAGTTTTCTGAGATGCGCGCTCGGTCATTGGTCTGCTTGTGCAGCCTTGTGTGTCCAGCAAAAGACAGAGCCAATGCTTCAGGTGCGTTCATACCGACCTCGTAACGCGCGCGATCCAGATGATCCAATACACCCATCAAGTTGTAGTTTTGCACTGTCAGCTCCGTCATTTGGCGCAAAACAGATTCCACAACGGCAAGGCGTAGCCTTGCGGTGCGGTATTCTTCGGATTGATTCAAAGGCTCACGATGGAGAGCAAGGTGCATGTGTTGCGCATAAAGGCCCGCAATGGTTAGCGCTGAGTTCTCCATGGCTTGCAGGGTAAAACGCCGTGTTTCCGGATCCAGAATGGGATCAAGGGTGTTTCTCGCAACATGGGTAAGCCCCATGACCAAGAGCTTTCCGGAAATCCACGCAGGGCTACGGTTTTCGCCCCGGGCGATCGACATAGTGTCGAATGTGCCTGCCTCAATTTCATATTCACCAAGGTGGTCGAAATATAGCTCAACCTGGGCATCTGCGATCGCTCTCAGACTCTGCCGAACCCCTTTGTTTTCTTTCAGTATCCGCGTGCTGGTGCGATCAAGTGCGTCAAGGCCCCAAGGCGCGAAAACCGATGTAACTCCGAATTCATCACGGCAGCTGGCAAACAGTGTTTCACCGGCTTTCAAAAAAGTCTGGAAGGCATCGAGACTCCATGTCTCATCCTTTCTGAGCTTAGAGATTCCGACCTTCAATGTCAGGAAGTTTTCCTCTTCACCAAAACTTCCGTGGCGCTCAAGCAGGGCTGACAGGCAGTCTTCCAATGCAATGTAGGAAGGCAGGCTTTTGTTGGGCGTTCTGACGGTGCCGTAATCCGTGGATTGCCAGTATGACATCAATCCCAGCAGGCAGGCGCGTCGGGCCAGTTCGGCGCTTGTGATTTGAAAAGCGTGTGAGGTTGCAATGAGAGAGCCTCCACGCATTTGGATTTCCTCAAGGAAGGCAATCTGTGCTTCGTGAAGAAGTGATTGGTCCTGAAAAATCCGCGCAGGGATTTCTGTCTGAAGTGTGTCTCTTGGCATCGCCGTGACCTTCTGATCTGATTATCCTGTAAGAGACATAGGGAGATCAGGGGTGGTGTTTTCAACTTTGAAACAATAATTAGACCGTGTTGTTATCTTCTCTAAAAATGCTTTGAATGCAGTCTGTTCCGGCACTATCTTTATCCAGATCGACGCCAACCGGGCCCCTCTTTATGAGGCGCATATGGCTGCGTCCAGATTTGAAGCTGCGCGCCAGACTTTGCGCACCAGCCTCCGGATCGCAATCTCCACACGTGTAGATATCAAAGGCCCCATATCCGAGTTCAGGCCAGGTGTGCGCCGAGATATGAGATTCAGCAAGAACAGCAACGCCGGATACACCTTGGGGCGCAAATCTATGTGTGTGAATGTGAACGATGGTTGCCCGCGCCGCGATGGCGGCATCCCTTAGTGCGGTCTTCATCAGATCTTCATCGTTGAGACCTTCAGCTTCCATCAGCTCAAGGACAACATGCTTTCCAAGAGGGCTAACGAGGGCCGGTGCGGGGTGGATCGTATTGCTCACTTGTACCAATCCTCCCATCCTTCAATATAGAAGCGCACAAGAGGCATAGTTTGCAGTCGATTGGCTTCGACGTCCCGATGGGCGCTCGATGGCGGGAAAGTTTGTGCGGCAATCCAGCTTGCGTGATCAATATGTTCTACAGTCTTAGGAAGTGCGAGCATCCCCTGCCCGACTGCACCGAGGGATGCATAATGAAAGCCCCATTCTCCAAAGGATGGAACGCTGATATGCGCGCTGTCATACACCGGCTGTGGTCCGGCATTTCTGGCAAATCCTTCTCGAACGGCATTGCCAATGGACCAGAAGGCGTCTGGCGTGAAAATGGGAGAGCCAGATTGAACTGAGACGATCCCGTTGGCGCTCATACGTCCGCGCAACATTCGATAAAATTCAACGCTATACAACCGTGCCAGGGAAAGGTTCTTAGGATCAGGAAGATCAAGGATCGCAACATCGTAGAGATCTCCTGTATCGTCAGAAAGAAACACCCACGCGTCCTTCGAGATCACTTTGATACGGGGATCTTTCAGTGCGCCGCTGTTAAGCTTGGAAAGACTTGGGATATCTCTGAAGAGTTCGGGGAGGCGTGGATCAATGTCGACCAAAGTTACGGTGCCCACATCGGGGTATTTGAGGATCTCGCGGGCAGCCAACCCATCGCCGCCGCCAAAAATAACGATGTTTTGGTGTGATGCTGCTCGGGCCATTGCGGGATGCACCAGCATCTCATGATATCTTGCTTCATCTCTGGTATCGAACTGAATGGCGCGATCGAGCAAAAGCCGGGTGCGGCCTCTTTCCTGTGTTACCACGATCTCTTGGAAAGGTGTCTGCTCGCTAAAGATGATGCGGTCCTGGAAGAGGGCGGCGTCTGCGCGCGCGACAGCACCGGGAGACACCAAGGTAATCGTCAAGAGCATGAGGGCTGCCAACGACAACCTGTAGGTCATGATTTTGCGCTGGTGCTGTTCAAAATCATTGCGGAAAACCCAGGCAGAAGCACAAGCGACACAGAAGTTCAGGATACCAAAGGCAATGCCGGCGTTCACGAGACCCAAATTGGGCACGAGCAGAATAGGAAAGGCGATGGCCGCTACGAGGGCACCAATGTAGTCAGCCGAGAGGACATTCTCCAAATGAAAGCCTTCGTCGAGCATATCTTCCAAGACGCGCGTAAGAAGAGGGATCTCCATGCCGGACAGGGCCCCAATCATGATCAGGCCAAGATAGATCGGAATACCTGGATCCAGCTTGTACCCAAAGGCGACGAAGGCGAGTGGGGCCAAGAGCGCACCGACAATCGCGAGAGTGGTCTGCACGCCGATGAACCCCATGAGGGGGTCACGCACAAAGCGAGAGAGCCAGGCCCCTGCCCCCATGGAGGCTAAGAAGATACCTGTGACAAAAGAGAACTGCTTGATGCTGTCACCAAGAAGGTAGCTTGATGCTGTTGCCGCCACGAGCTCATAAATCAATCCAGCGACTGAGACGAGCAATGTCGCTGTAAGGCACCAAACCGCCCGTGGGTCGGCTTTAGACTTTTCCTTAGAGGGGTGGATGTCTCTCATGTCGGTTCCCGAGTAATCCTTCAGTATGTGAAGAACATCGGTTCGATATTGTATGAACGGGAGAGATACCGCTTAAAAGACTGTCTGCATTTCTGTCTTTCTAAAGTGGGCTCAATCTATCGGAGCAGAGCCTCGGCCGCCGCAACGCGCATGGCGTGTTGCGTAATCTTTGGTGAGGCAACCCAATCTGCATCTTGAATGGCGTTGAGGCGATCATCAGTGCAGCTTTCGTTGAGCTTATGGCGAAAGGACTTTCTGGGTGAGGCACTCAGGGCGCCGAGATTTGCAAGATGAGCGAGGTAATCCTCAACGACGTCGAGCGGCCGCCGTAAATCGGGTATGATCTTTCGAAGCTCGATCTCATCGTCTGGCGGAAGAGGCCTGAAGACATCCGGGAGCATCACGATGCGCTGGCGCGCAATCGCGGCAACGATTTTGCGCCGCCCGAAAGCCGCGTCGCGCAAAATAACGTCTCTGAGTCCGCCGGCAAAAGGTTGCAGTATGAGTTCAGCGACGATCGCTGCGCGCCATGCCTGAGGCCAAGGCCCCAAAAACCTTTCTCCCTCGATGGCGGGCGTTTGAGCGAGATGAAGAAGGCCGTGGCGCTCAAGGAGATTTTCACTTGATGTGGGCGTATCTCCCGCCCCGCCTCCTGAGATGAGCGATAAATCATGAAAGGCGTTGATGTGACGTCCAAGCCTTTGCTGGCAGAGCATGTCGCGCTTCAATGTGGCACGCTGGCTCCAGAGCCAGTCCCTGGGTGCATTGCAGAGCATTTGTATGGTTAGCCAGTCCAGATCGATCGTATCATTGGAGGTATGAGTGATCTTCTCCATCAAAGGGGTATATATGTCTATCGAGATGGCGGAGTGGCCCTGCTCGGCGAGGGTTTCTATCGAAGGGTATTGAGACGATTTTGAAGTTCGAAACAAAATGCGCAACTGATGATCTCCGCCTTCAAAACCCGCGCGCACCTCAAAAGGACCTTGTTCGGAAATCCGACCGTAAGTCGCCGTTTCAGCGACGATCTTTCGTTCTGACTGATCAGGAAAAGACGTTTTACCCCAAGGAACGGATAAGGCCGGTATGGTGATTTCCCTGCCTTCTGAAAGGCATTGAGATAGCCATGAAGCAAGGGCTGCCGACAAAGCATCGCGGCAGGCATGACCATTGGCATGGGCGAAGTGCCAGGCCTTCCTCTTGCCTTGCCGAGCGATGAGGCGCTCTGAACAGGCAGGGCAAAAGGTTGTCGACGATAAGCCGCGCTCAACGTCTGTCACATGAACGATGCGCCCCTCATCTGTCTTTCCAAAAGCAAGTTGAACAACATCGCTGGAAAATACGTTATGCGCGGCAGCAGACCTCTGCCCGCTCAAAACAGCATCTTGGACATCATCTTTAGCCAAATGGGTCTGATTTTCCATTGCTTGTCTCATAATGCAGATATTGGCCAACCAGTAAAAATACGAAATCCTGTGTGGAAATGGCATCTGATTTTGGTCGTCGTGGCTTTTGTGCAAGCGAGATGAAAATTCTGCCTATATTTCCCAAGGAAACACGCCATTCGATCGGAGCCGGCCAAATGAATGATGACAACCCGACCCAACAGGATTTCAATTCAGGATCTCGCGCTATTCGTGCATCAGGGATTACAGATGCCCCGCTGGGAACGGAAACTGCACCTGATTTCTCCCTCTTCCGGGCCTCCTTGAATATCAATGATACTGCGCTGGATGTGATCCGGCCTATCATCTTGGGTGAGGGCGCAGTCATCGTGACAGGATATGAAAATCTTCTTGCGGTACTTTCTATGGTTATGTCGATCCGCCCGGGTCTGAGCTATGCAGACCGGGCCGCACTGCGGATCGTGCTTACCGAGCAAAGCCGGCCCGCGGGGCGGGTTGCGAATGCAGCGCGTATGACCGCAGACCGTTTGACGGCGCACTTTTTAAGACCTACTGGCGTTCATATTCCGGACCCCAGAGATTTTCGCGCCATCGGCGCTCTTGATGCGCTCACGTCAGGCGCAATCCTTGTGCGGATTGTTAATCCCGAGCGCTTGAAGCGTGAAGGAAAGCATCCTCCTGAAGGTGTTCAGGCAAATATGATTGTAGGTGAGGACTTTGCCGCTCTCTCAACAGGTGGGTTTTCTCGTAGAGACATTCTCGACCGTGCGATTGTTATCGATCGTGTCGCCAGCGACGGCGTTGCTTTTTCTGCGCGTCGTAATGCGGCTGATCTCTTTTGGGGCGCGGCAAATCCTTGCAACCGGGAAGTCACCAATATTCTGAACCAGATGCTGAAACCGGTCACCATGCGAGAGGCTGTAGCGGCTGCGGTTAGAACCACTTTGAGCTATGGGCCATTTAGTGGCACCGCCGGACGCCATCCCATTCAATCGGATCTCGTGGGTCAAACGCTGGCGCGCGTCTATGAAAATGGATTTGCCTTTGTGTCTGTGCCGGCAGGGGCTGGACAGTCAGAGATACAAGATGAAGTCTCGCGTCGGCTTGAAAGTAATGCGGCCCGCATGATTGGCGGCGGCGGAACACCAGAGGGTGTTTGGAATGCGCATATTGAGACGTCCACAGGTGGGCGCTGGTCTGACAAGAGAATTCTTGAAGTGATGAAGGATAAGGCCCCGCTTGCGCTGGATGGGACCATTTCTCGTATGGGAGATGAATCCGATGCTGAAGCTGCCTATCGTCGCATGAAGTGTCGTCACGCACCACGCGCGGGTGTTAAGGGAACGTATGACTTCGAAGGCTTTCCCGAAATTCGACATGAGAGTATCGAGTTTATTCCGACCAAAGGACAAGAAGCCGCTTGGAACTCTTTGAGTGATGAGATCGCACTGGCCTACGATGGCGCATTGGATGACGCCAGCAAGAAGAACCTCAAAAAACTCACCGAAATAATGGAGCAATCCTCAGAAGCCGCGCTTTTTGCTTGGAAGCAAGGCGGCATGAGTGCGCATGTTCGGACCACCTCAAAAGGTGAGGAGAAGGCGAAGGAAGCAGATCAAAACATCCTCCCTATTTTCATGGGCGCGGAAGTGGACGATTCAGAGCAACCCGACGTTATCGGAGATGCGCTGGCAAACCGGTCTTTTCGGGGTATCGATAAGGCGCGAATGAAATCAATCATCGAGCTTGCCGAGAAGCATGGACAAGCTCTCTGCGTGGTCGAGGGTGATCTTGCGCGCCATGTGTTGGCGCGCCGTGCGGCCGAAATGAGTGATGCCCCCGTGTTGGGCATCGTTAGTGAAGCGATGATGCGCAAAGAAGCTATCCCAAGTCGCGAGGCGACCTATCAGCGCGCGGACAGTGCTGAAGTTGCTATGTCTATGCTTGGTAGCAATGAGGGAGGCCCGATTTTGATTTTTGCATCCGTTGATCAGGCTGCGGAGTTGACCTTACCTGGTGCGTCGGCGGCAATCATTCTATCAGCGCCCTCGGACGTGGACCGTGTGGCTGCAGCACTGTCATCGATTGATGGCATTGGCAAAACCAGCCCGCACATATCGTGTATGGTTATGGAAAATGGCTTGTCGCGTCCCATGTCGACCGAGAGCTCCGACGTTTCCACCTCTGATATCGTTAAGACAGCGGCCGGCCAAATGCGTTCTACGGTTGCGGAAGCCCGTGATGGCGTCGCTGATATCATTCGAGAGCTTCAGCACCGTGTCGGAGAAGGTGTGCGGATACCTGAGCAAGGCGCCTGCCATCTCACAGTGGTCGAGAGCAAAGAGCCGTTTTCGGTATTCGTGATCGCAGGCACATCAGAAGAGGCTGATCAGGCGTCCATGCCGCCGAGGCTGATTGCGATTTGCCGTGACCCCGCGACCGGAGAGGAAGTCGTTCGGCGCAACCAAGTGGGCTGCGCAGAGTTCCTGTCAGAGATCGAATGGCCGGCCCCTATAGAAGATCCTCGTATTCAGCCCAGCTTGCCTGAGCTGCCTGTGCTGGATGTGGTTGGACGTCATATGTCACATCTGACCCATTGGGATGCACGTCCCGAGCGTCTGGTGGCTCCTCTCGAAAAGCTTGCACTTTTTGTCAGCAGAGATGGAGAGTGCGGGGAAGAGGTCCTCTCGGACCTCTGCCTGGTATCCTTGGAGGTTATCGGACGCAAATGGTCTCATCATCTGACTGCCTCACGAGACCTGGCAAAAGTAACCGCCCCCGGTCTGGATGTCGCTTATCAGGCCCTCCTTGAGCGCCCAGTATGGGAAATAGACGAAATCAGAGACGAGATGATCTCTTTGATTGATTGGCGGATCGTGGAGGATGCCCACCGCCCTAAAACACTCCATGAGCGCGTGGTTGCGGTTATCCACGGCACCGGAGAGGTCAACCTGTCGGTCTAATGCGCTGACAGGTGTCGCAGAAGGGTTTGGGCGCGTTGAAGGGCGGTGTATCCCGCGCCGAGGGTGACAATGCTCAGGCCCAGAAACAGCGCAAAGCTTGTGCCTGAGTAGCCTGCCTCGAAGGCGCCCAGTAAGGCAGCGCCGGTCATGACTGCCATGCGGTGCTGCTTGGCCATCGGACCGGAAAAATCTTCCTTACCAACGAGACTTGACGAGAGAACCCGCACATAGGCTGTCATTAGCGCTGAGACCGCAGCCAGAAGGCCGAGGGACGGCACTGAGATGGCGATACCTGCCCCAACCAGGATGAGCGTGTCAGAGACCCGATCTGGTGCCTCATTCCAAAAGAGTCCGTCTCGCGTCCCCATACCACCTTCCACTGCTACCAAGCCGTCGATCAGGTTTGCCAGCAAGCGCAGTTGAATGAAAATCGCCGCCAGAATAAACAGCAAGGGCGCATTAAGCAGGCCAGAAAAACAGAAAGACAGACAGGAGAGACCTGCAAAGACCATGGATGCTTTGGAAATCTGGTTTGGTGTTACATTCTTATCGGCCAGCCATTGGGCGGCTTTTTGCAGAAGAGTAGAGTTTCTGCTCTTTACCGGCCGCCGACCTGCAGAGGTGTCAGTCATTGGCTGTCTCTTTGAAGCTGGAGGGATGTCACGCGAATAGCATAGACCTCCACGGGATCTTTCCCGAAATGTGGATGTGTGATTGTTTTACGCTCAAAGCCCTGCCAAGGAAGCGTGAGGCGTCGTGCGATGTCGTCGCTCTTTGGGTATCCTTTGGTGAGGATGATCTGATCGTAGTCACGTCCCTCAAGCCTTTTGCTCCAATAGGGCGTGATCAACCGATACTCCTCGGTTTTGTCGCCGGATCGAATTTGGTCAAAATAGATGCCCTTGAGAGCAAGCGTTAAGGTTTTGAGTTTGGTCATAACAAGAAGATGGGTCTGTCCGCCTTAGTTGTGCAAATGAGCTTTCTGCCTATAGCAGATGTTTTCCCTATTTATTGAAGAGGTGATAAATATTGGGAGACTGACATGAATGACGCAGACACACATTTTAACCTGACATCAGGCTCCTTGGGAGAGGCAGAGACCGTAGGGTCGCCCTCTACGGCATTTGGTGAGTTCATCCGCAGTGTGGATGATGACGGTCAGGCCAGTTTGTCGTTCCAGGTGGTGCAACACCTTTCCGGCCCTGACTTACCGGAGATCTTTGATATCTCTCATCCTGATCCTGATCATTGGGAGGTTATCTCTCGCTTGCCGCCACGTGATTATGCGGTTGAGGCAAGTTTCCGAGGGGATGAAGGTCTGCCTATAGATCTTCTGTCGATCGATGCCAGAGAGGTTTTCCGCCCCAGATCACCAGATGCTCTTGATGAAACAATGCTGCTGCGTCGGTTGCAAGACAGGCACCTCACTCAGGAGGATCACTACTCGGCCGAAAACTTCAACTACGATGTCATTGATCCCGACGCGCCGGCAACCTGTCTCGATCCACATGCACCGAAAGTCACTGCTGGACAAATACGTGCTGCGATCGAAAATATGCAGCGCGCGCATGCGCAGGGAGATGTCTCTCCGCTGGTGGCAGCTGACTTTGATGAAGCGCCGGGGTTTTCCTGGGTCGAGCCCGAAGAGTTGAGCGGAAGGCTTGAGGCGGCCGTGCGCGGCATTGTGCAAAGGCACGGGATCTCTATTCTTGGTGACAGATCGGCACGCGAAGGCGAGGCAGGGTTGGCCAACACCCTCAAGCTTACCGATATCGTTGTGAGAGATCCTGATAGTTTTCCTGACGCCCGAGAAGAGCTTTTCGAGCTCAAGAGAAGTGGTCTTATGAAGATGATCCGGTCGGCTTCTCGGGATGACGAAATGGTCGAGAGCGATATGGCGCGACATGTCCAGCCTGAAGGTGATTGAAGTCACAACAAATACACTTAAATGTTCACTGTAGAGAACAAAAGCACCCCTTTTGTTCATTGGAGTGCGCAAAGATGGTGAAATCCGAGCATCGAGCTCAATCAGCAATCGTCCGCGATGTATTGTCGACCATGGGAGCTGAGATTGCCCGCGGGCGCAAGCGTAGAGGGTTTTCTCAAGAAGACTTGGCGACGCGCGTAGGATGTTCACGCAATACATTGCGCGCGATTGAGGCGGGCCGGCCTACCGTTGAGATCGGCCTCTTTCTTGAAGCAGCCGCACTGGTGAATATACCGCTTATGGGAGGAGATCGCTCAGACATTCGCTTTCGTGGAGACGTCGCGCGGCGCGAAGCTGATCTTTTGCCTAAGGCCCATAACTCTGTAGAGATTGATGATGATTTTTAAGGTGCATCATCGAGGCTGAAGAGTCTTGCCCTTTTCAGCTATATTTTTCCCGTGCTTCAATAAAGCCTTTGGATGCGACATTGAACCCTGCACCACTGCGCGCCTTTTTTCGCCCCTGAGATTACTTCAAGGCGGACGAATTCCCGCCCGATCCGAACCAGGATATTCCGAGAGATGTCTCGGAGAGTGCGATCCAATGAGCGTATGGTGGGATGTTTTTTCTTTGAGTTTATCCAACAGGGGTGCGGGGGCGCGAGCCCCCGCTGTGATTAACTTTCAAAGTTCTCTGCTACCGCTGCGTTTCCAGGGATGTTTGTTGTCGCGGACTCACCAGAAAAATCTGGTAAGGTGGAAAAATATTGGGGCTGCAAAAACCACTGAGTCCAATCGATCGAGAAAGCCACCGTGACCTTGGATGGCGTGCCCCCAGTCCTTCACGCCTCGATCGCGCTTGATGGCGGACATAACCAATCCCCCAAAGAACCCCATCATGGTTGCAATGAGGGACATTCCGAATGCTTCCAGCGGCGTGAAAGGTGTCACCCAGTGAAGCGCGGCCCCGATCAGGCTGGCACTCATAACACCACCCAGAAACCCTTCCCAAGTTTTTGAGGGCGACACATCAGGGGCGATTTTCCGCTTTCCAAAGATCTTGCCCCAGACATATTGCAGCACATCGCTCGATTGAACCACGAGAACCAGAAAGGCGATGAGGAGAATGTTGCGCCCTTCATAACCCGCAATGTCAAGGAACAGCAAAGCTGGCACATGACTGACGCAATAGACAGAGACCATCAATGCCCATTGTGTCTCAGAGATACGTGTAAGGTAGTGATCCGTCCTCTGCCTCAAGACCGCAAGGACAGGAAGTCCGATAGCAGCATAGACGGGAATGAATATCGCATAAAACCCGTACCAGCCCATCCAGATAGAGAGATACTGTATAGGTAGAGCCACATAGAAGATGGCCACAAGCGCCCAATGATCAGCTCGGTTGCGCCGCGTGAGTGTCAGGAACTCCCTCAATGCGTTAAAGGACAGAAAGGCACATAGAAGGATAACGGCGCCCTGCCCTATTGCAAATGCACCACCCATAATGGCGATCATGCCCCACCAAGCATAGATGCGTGATTGCAGGTTTTCGATCATAGGGTTGGCTGCATGACGAGACCTGTAGGCCAATACTTCACTTACGGCGGTAGCAAAGATGAGAACGGCTGCGAGCCACATAAAGATTGTGACCATATCACCGCTGGAGGCGTGAGAAGAAGTAAGCGCATATGGTGGGGTCATGATGCGTCCTCAGTATTAAAGGCATCCAAGGGGGCGAGTGCGCACAAAGCATGTCGCGCGCGGGTCATGAAGTCTTGCTGGCTCTCGTTATCTTTGAGATTGATGGGCGCTCCGAAGGTCACAGCGCAGATGAGAGGCACAGGGATGATCTCTCCTCTGGGCATCACGCTTCCGAGGTTATCTATCCATACTGGGACAAAATCGATGTCAGGGTGATGTTTGGCCAGATGATAGATGCCAGGCTTCATATCGAGCAGCGGGGAGGCAGTGTCATTTCTTCGACCTTCAGGGAAGATGATTAAAGACGAGCCATCTCCTATGGCATCAGCCATTGCGCTTACCGGATCGACAGTCCGGTTTTGGGCGTGGCGCTCAATAGGCAGGATATTGAAGATGTCTTTTCCTATGAGGCGTCGCAGAGGGGAAGCGAGCCAATAATCTGCAGCTGCAACAGGTCGGGTGCTTGTCCTTTCCCGGCGTCCAATCGCTGCCCAGATGAGAACTGTGTCCGCATTGCTGGTGTGGTTGGCGTAATAGACTTTCTGTCTGTCTTTCGAGAGCTGATGTTGGAAGACAATCCGGGGTGAGGTTATGATTTTTGCAAAAACCGAAATTGCCTGCCCGCCTCCAAATCTGAAGAATCTGTAAAGGAGACTGCGATATTTGCAGGACAACTGTGATGCAGGTTTGTTCTTATCCATTCTATAAAAATGGGTCTTTTCGCGCCTCTTGGAAAAAAGGCGTTCCCATATCCTTCCTGATTATTAAAAAACCAGGAAAACACTCATGACAAAGAAGCTTTTTGGAACTGATGGTGTCAGAGGTCGCGCCAACACATTTCCAATGACGGCTGAGATGGCTCTAAGGCTTGGGGCAGCTGTAGGGCGATATTTCCGTCGAGATGGAAGCAATGGGCACCGCGTTGTCATTGGCAAGGATACGCGTCTGTCGAGTTACATGTTTGAGAGCGCGCTGACGGCGGGTCTGACTTCGACAGGTATGAATGTACTTCTACTTGGTCCTGTACCAACGCCTGCGGTGGGATATCTGGCGCGTTCAATGCGGGCAGATCTCGGCGTGATGATTTCCGCCAGCCACAACCCCCACTTTGACAATGGAATTAAGTTCTTTGGACCTGAGGGGTTCAAGCTGTCCGATAGAGCGGAAGCCGAGATCGAGCAAATGGTGCAAGGCGGGGTGCAAGCGGCGCGTCCCGAGAACATCGGTCGCGCCCGGCGCATTGATGACGGGCTTTATCGCTACATGGATAGGGCAAAAAACAGCCTGCCTCGAGGGATGGATCTGAAGGGATTGCGGATCGTTGTGGATTGCGCGAATGGGGCTGCGTATCGTGCGGCGCCAGAGGTTCTTTGGGAGTTGGGTGCAGAGGTTATTCGCTTGGGTGTGAATCCAGACGGCACCAACATCAATGAGGGATGCGGCTCAACTGAACCTCAGTCGGCGGCTGAGGCTGTTTTAAAGTACCGCGCCGATATCGGCATCTGCCTTGATGGGGATGCGGACCGGGTCGTGATTATTGATGAAATGGGTAAGATCGCTGATGGAGATCAAATCCTGGGGCTTCTCGCAGGTCGTTGGGCCCGGCAGGGCCGCCTTGCCAGCGCGACACTGGTGGCAACAATCATGTCGAACCTTGGCCTTGAGAGACATTTGGATGCGCAGGGTGTTTCCCTTATCCGCAGCAAGGTCGGAGATCGCTATGTGGTAGAGAGGATGCGCGAAGTTGGCGCTAACCTCGGTGGTGAACAGTCTGGTCATATCGTGATGACCGATCACGCAACAACTGGAGATGGCTTGATGGCAGCACTGCAGGTTCTTGAGGTTATGATCGGCACGGATCAGCGCGCTTCTGAAGTTGTGCGTGTATTTGATCCGGTGCCACAGCGCCTTGAAAATATTCGCCTGCGCGGGTCTTTTGATCCGATGGACGCCGGCGCTGTCCAGGCGGCGATTGCGGCCGGTGAGCGTGATTTACAAGGCAAAGGCCGTATGGTCATTCGAAAATCAGGAACAGAGCCTCTCATTAGAGTGATGGTTGAATGCGATGAAGAAGGACTGATGAAGCGTGTAATGGATGATGTGGTCGGAACAATATCGACAGTTTCCGGCTAATCAATCCGTGCAGAGGCGTTCTTGGAGTCGGTCCAGAGCGCCTCGCTCACTACCTGACATTTCCAGTTTCCACGTCAGCGCAATTCTTTTGAAGCGCAAGACATACTCACATTGATAGTCACGATTTGGGGGCAGCCAGTCCAACGGTCCAGATGCGCCTTTTGATCGGTTGGCGCCAGCCTCGACGGCGAATAGATTTCGTGGGTCGTTTGCAAAGGACTTGCGGGCTTCCGCGCTCCACTTGTCAGCGCCATGTTCCCAAGCCCACTTGAGCGGCACCATATGGTCTATGTCCAGAAGTCGCGATTCAAGGTAAATATTGCCCGTATAGGGATCATTCCAGCGCCCATGAATAACTCGGCAACCTTGTGTCGTTACCGGGCCGGTGGAAAGCTCGCGCAAGATCTCATGACGTGTGTTGAAGCAGTCCCCATCTTCATCAATCCAGCTCCCGAAGTGCTGATCTCGATCATAGTCTTGTTGTCCAACCTTGTGGGCTGGCGGTTGTGGGGCGGACGTGCCGGGGCTGTATCCTTTTGGGTATCGACCACCACTCGCAATGCATGCATCGATCGCATCAAAAGAAGTGAAAGATTTGGTTCGACTATACCATGCGCTGGATGTGCTGTGGCAAATGCCTGATTTAGACAGCTTCACGGGCGGTGCGGTAGCCGCGCTCGCTGCACTGCCGATGGAGATCAATACTGCCGCAGCCAGCGTGAAGAGTTTTAGCATTGATCGGCTCCAGTAAGATTTGATTTACAGGAAATGCGGCCCCACTACGAGGGCCGCATTGTTGTGATTAAGCGCAATAACGGGGGACCTGAACCCTGCGCCAAGCTGAGATGTGCCGTGAAATGGCGCGCAGAACCATCGAGTGATGGGGCTGATCGATGGACTGCCCAACAATCTCTGAAGCTGTTGTGGCGCTAACCGAGTTTAGATCCACGTCGCCGATCCCAAGAAACTCTTTCAAAAGGTCTTCTGTTGGGAAGAGGAAGCGATCTTCTTCAGGCTCGATGACGATGGAATCCTTAGCCATGCGAGACTGGCTTTTGACGGGGGTGGGTAGGCTTGTGGCGCCCGGTCGTACAGACCGAAGTCGTCCGCAGGCTTTGCCGTCCCGAATGGATTTTGAGTGGGACACATCTCGACATTTATCAATATGCTTCTCAACGACTGCCCAGGCATCCTTTTTGCGGGATGTAGAGGGTGCTTCAAATTCAAAAGGCGCATCCAGTTGGGTGAAGACAACATAGGCTCTCTTGCGGGATGTGAGGCCCCCGTAATCCCGGGCATCACCTACGTGCTCATGGCGCTTGTATCCCCACCGTTTAAGTCTGAGGCTCGCGATTTCATAAGCAGAAGACTTGATCATGCCTGGAACATTCTCAAAAAGAACAACCGGCGGCGCAGTACGTTCAATGATGTTCAACAGATCAAGGATCATATCTGAACTCGAGCTGGCATCGTCCATATCCCGTTGTTTGAGGGATTTTGCCTTAAGCGGTGAGTGGTCGTCGCATTGCGGAGATGAATGAAAGAGCATCACGGGATGATCATTCATCACTTCTGCGATACGGTCCAGGGCGCAGGCTGTGACATCCTCGTTAAAAAGAGCATGCAGTGGGCCTGAGTTTGCAAGCGCAGCCAGAGCGCCTGTTTCAGTAAGATCCGTTTTGTCTCGAGCCTCCTGAGGGCGCCACTCCAGAACCGCAGAAACTGAGAACCCTTCTTTGCGCATGGAAGAGAGGTCCACGCCCGATGTCAGCGCGGCGAAAGTGGCTCCGGTTTCTGCAACAGCGGCATTTGCGAGAGCCCGTTCAGAAAGTGTTGCGAGTGGTGTAACCGTGACGCATCCCTTTTCAAATCTGATATGCACACGGCTGCATCCTTTTGGGAAGGAGCTGTTAATGAGGCGTTGCGAAGATACTTCGATCTGGTGTTCCAGAGGATTGTTTTTGCGTCGCGTGTAGGTTCGGGCATAGACCCGTTTGGTTTTGGATGCTGCGAAGAGATCATAGGCGCGCTCAATAACAATGCCCTTACCTGGTCCAAGACTGCGCTCTGTCACAGCATCTCCTTTGGAGAAGTCAAACAGAGTGAGGAGGTTTGAAGAAATCGTCAGTATTCGTCGCTCCCCGTTTTTACGAAAGCGGAGCTGTTTTGTGGCAATGTTGGGTATATTGGCTTGAACAAGAACCTGATTTTCCATGAAACACCTTTATGCGAAATATTTATGCGACCATTTCTTAAAGGCCGCGCTCATAGAGGCGTGCGGTCATTAAGAAGGAGATTGGATCGAATGTGTTGATGTACGTTTGAGGGATTTGATTTACAGAGTAAAAGTCCTGATCAACCTCGAGGTGTAAATTTGATCCTGTGCTAAAAGAGGATCGCTCGTTAAGTTTAACGCCCCTGTACAGACGTATAATGTACAGGGGGCGTCAGGTCGTTTTTAAATGCATCTGTCAGCTGCTATGTGCAACTTTCTCAGCCACCTATATTTGCAGGATTCCCATTATGATAATCTTCAACGGTATCATAAACCAGACCGACGTGCGGAATTTGGTCCTCATGTCCCACATATCTTAGTTCTATGCAGTGATCCACGTCGTTTGGATCAGGATTCCAGGCTCCATTGTGACTAACGAACGAGTTTGCATTCAATTCATAGGCGCAATAGTCTGGGCCAGTCAAAATTGCATCCGCGTCAAGGTCATAGTATGTAGTCGTTCCAAGAAGATATATCACACCTTCCGGGAGTGGCTGTTTTTTTCCTGTCCATACACAAGATTCCCAATCAGATGTGTGGATGATGCATCCGTCCATTCCATTTGCATATTCGAAATCGGGTTCTTCAAAGCCCGGAGGTGGAGGAGGAGGAGGAGGAGGAGGAAGTACTTCGAGGTTGTTGCAATCAAAATCACCTAATACTTGATATTCTTCTTTGGTTACGATCTTGTCCGCGAAGATTATATTCTCGACACTGCATGAATAAAAGTTGACATAGATCTCCCTGTGATCTGAATATCCGTTATCAAGATATGTCTCTCCGTTCTCCCATTTACCAAACGAAATTTCATCGGATTGTATTGATTTCAGGACGAGCGTATCAAATCCTCCTCCAGCATCATAAAGGGTGCCCACGGGGCGACCATCAATGACAAGCATATTGTCAGATTCGTTTCCTTCGTAGTAAAAATAATCCCAAGCATCATCTTCATTGTTTAGAAAAACAGGGCGTTGTCCTGGGTTATCATCCTCAACAAGATCTGTGCCTCCTGATCCGCGCAAGTGTGTAAAGCAAGACGCACCTGGATAGCTTGAAGTGAGATGTAGTTCTTGATCATCTGGAATGACCTGACAATCTCCAGGATTCTCCGGAATGTCTGGATCGTATGTTGGACTTACATCAGGTTCGTCTTCTCCAGTGGGCTCGTCGCCAGTATCGGTATCCTCCGTGGGGTCACTGATATCGCTAATTTCTTCAGCAACCTCGTCATAGACCTCACTTATCCGGTCTCCGAGTTGAGTGACTGCTGTAATTGAGACGACTGAAATAAGTCCGACAAGGACGGCATATTCGGCCAGTGCTGCACCGCGTTTATCTCGTTTCTTATTATTTATAAATTTCAACACCAAATCCCCTGTGTGTAAGCTTCGACGCAACATATTATTGTTTTGTTCATTATTCTGCTTGTGCCCTTAAAAGGGTAAATAGGGCCTAATTTACGCACTAAAAAATACGCAAGATTTCTGGGTCTTGCGTATGACTACAACTTATTTACAGAATATTTCTTTACATTCTTGCCAAAATGCCTATATTTTTTTGATCATGAAAAACGCTGTGCGCAATACTATGACGACGACCACAACCACCTTTAAGCGGTGGCTGGACGTCGTGCGCGTAATCTGACGTGTAACTGACAGGCTCCAGCCCCGCTCGGATGCGGGGCCTCGCGGAGCTGGGCTGATTTTTCGTATCCGGGCTCAATGACCCTCAAGGAACGAAAAAATGAAAGAACTTCACGAAGACGACCATCGCGCGCAAGCGAACCAACTGGACCTCTATCATATTGAAGAGGAGGCTCCGGGAATGATTTTCTGGCATCCTCGCGGCTATCAGATCTACCGCGAACTTGAGGATTACATTCGCTTAAAAATGAGGCGACTGGGATATCAGGAAGTCAAAACTCCACAGCTTTTACCTCGTTCACTTTGGGAGCGCAGTGGCCACTGGGATAAGTTCGGGGAGCAAATGTTTGTTGTTCCGCGTGAAAACGAAAGAGATTTAGCTCTGAAGCCAATGTCTTGTCCGTGCCATTTGCAAATATTTAAAGACCGTAGACGCTCGTGGCGAGAGCTGCCTTTACGATATGCGGAGTTTGGCGCGTGCCATAGGGATGAACCCTCGGGCGCGATGCATGGGCTCATGCGGACCCGCGCCTTTGAGCAAGACGATGCGCATGTCATTTGCCTTCCTGATCAAATCGCAGATGAAGTAGAGCGCTTTATAGGACTTGTAAGGGAGGTTTATGCCGCACTTGGATTTGAAGACTTTGAGGTGGCGCTGTCACTGCGACCAGATGTTCGCGCGGGGAGCGATGAGGACTGGGATTGGTCTGAGGCTGAGTTGATGCGTGCGGCGCGTGCAGCTGGAGTCGAGCCAAAACTTCTGCCAGGAGAAGGGGCGTTTTATGGCCCAAAGCTTGAGTTCTCACTGAAAGATCGTCAAGGAAGATCTTGGCAATGCGGCACTGCTCAACTTGATCAAGTTCTACCTAAGCGCCTCGGGGCTTCTTACGTATCATCTGAGGGTGACAAAAAGATCCCCTTGATGATCCATCATGCTGTTCTCGGGTCATTGGGGCGCGCCATTGGAATTTTGATCGAGGAATGTTCTGCCCAACTGCCCTTGTGGTTAGCGCCTGAGCAAGTTGCTTTGATGCCGATATCAGATGCGCATATGGATTATGCGAGGGAGGTGGAAGATGGGCTTCTAAGTAGAGATATCCGGGCAAAGGTTTTTCTTCCCAGTGAGACCCTTTCAAGACGCATCGTTTCGGCGCGGGAGCTTAAAATCCCAGTATTTGCCGTCTTGGGGGATCGAGAGAAGGCATCTCGCTCCTGCGCGTTGCGGATCGGCAAGAACCAAGAGACTTTACCGATTTTTGAGTTTTACGATCGCGTAGATACTTTATGTGCGCGCCCGCAATAGGGTATGGGCCGCCTTTCAAGGCGGCCCGCCCTTAATCCTCCGGTCGGTAGATGACGCATCCGATGTCATGAAAGCTTAGATAGGTATCGTTATTTCCGACCTCGTCGTTGCCGGTCTGATTGCTTGCATTATACTCTTTACTTCCAAAGAGCGTGCCGGAAAGATCGATGATGAGATCTTTGGTGTGGGCGACGATGTATTCATCACCTTGCCTGATGTCTCCAGGCTCTTCATATTTTACCAAAGCTCTGTTGATGATTTTCTCTCCGTGCAAGCTGAACACGGAAATCCTGTTATGATCCGTGAAGTGCTCATGGACTCCATCGTATTCAATGGCCAAAACGAAGGTCGAATATTCATCTCCAAGTTCTGAGACATCCTCAAGGTCTATGCTGTCATCCTTCTTTTTCTTAGGATTCCCTTTTGTGCCGTGGATACCAATGATCTTACCGGGGACGTGAATTTGAACCATTGTTTGCGTTTTCACAAAGCCATAATTGAAATAGGACCAGGCCGGGCAAACACCTGGTGAATCTGTCTCTGGCTCTGGATCAGGTTCTGGCTCCGGCTCAGGTTCTGGGGGTGGGCTGCTTGGCTGTGAGGTTTCATCATCTCCAACCCACCCTGTTGGGTTGCTCTCTTCCTCATCGACATTGTCATTCGAGTGACTATACGACATGCCATCTTGTCTGATAATAAATACAGCAGGGGCTTCTAAGATCTCCGAAAATTCTTCGTAGGTTTCTTTTACATTTGTGAAAAATGGAATGGCCGCACCCAAAGTTATCATAGCGGCCGCAGTGATGCCGATCGCATATTCAAGGTAGACTGCTCCGCGTGTATGGCGCCCCTGCCCTCGAGACAGTTTTCTGATAGCCAGAGTATTTAGGACGCTTAGCATTTAAAAATAGTTTCCGATATTTCTTTGAATCGCCTTGGTTCATTAAGAAAGTTGGTATGATTTTTTTTCTAAGGAAATATTTAGAATTGTTGTTGTTTTTTTTGGATCACACAATACACGCCAATCATGAGTTATTGTTTATCTGGAATAGACAATGAAACTTTTTAAGATGTATTTTGCCGTTGAGGCACCTACAGAGGTGCCTGAGAGATCTCATTGGAGGATAATTTGGGGTTCGTGTTCACCGTGTCGGCTGAATGATGCCTATCTTCTTAATGCGGGGCATCCGCTTCGCGCTCACAATCGAAGATCAAGGAGATCCGAATTTGCCGAAAGATATTGGTATCGACGCTGCTTCCCCTGCCAACCCTCAGCACGCCATCACAACCCGCAAAAAGACGGTTGAACCGCGGACTGAAAATCAGAGGTCATATGTCAAAAACCTGATGAAGCCGGGAATTCATTTTGGCATTGGGCCTGCCGGCACAGGCAAAACCTATCTTGGTGTTGCTGCGATGTTCAACCGGTATATGAATGGCGAAGTTGATAAGATCATCCTGTGTCGCCCCGCCGTTGAAGCAGGTGAGAAGCTTGGGTACCTGCCCGGCGATATGAAGGATAAAGTCGATCCTTACATGCAGCCGCTCTATGACGCTCTGAATGACTTTGTGCCAGGTAAAATGCTCGCTAAAATGATTGAAGAGCGACATGTGGAAATTGCGCCTTTGGCCTTTATGCGGGGGCGCACCCTGTCTCGTGCGGGAATTGTTCTGGATGAGGCTCAAAACGCAACGCGTATGCAGATGAAAATGTTTCTGACACGTCTCGGCGAAGGGTCTGTCATGGCAGTCACTGGAGATGTCACTCAAGTCGACCTTCCAAATAAGCGCGATAGTGGGCTTGCCGAGGCGCATGCCCTTTTGCAGGGCGTTTCTGGTATCAGCTTTGATGAGTTCAATGCTTCTGACGTGGTTCGTCACCCTCTCGTGGCAAAGATCATTCATGCTTACGATGAAGCAGAGAAGGCCTACTAAGTCTTAGAAGAACGTTGCGATTTGGAAAAGTTCGCCTTAAACGGCGGGCTTTTTCCAATTCAGAGGCATTTGGTTAAATCTTTGTTTTCAATCATTTTTCTACCTACCTTCATTGATGTAGAAGTGATTGGAGTATGATGTGAAATTTATGAATCCTCAACGGATGCAAATGGCATCCGTCGTGGCTGTAATGGGCATGGCGATTTTGTCGATTATTGAGGTCTTGAAATCACTAATAGAGATGATCTTGGTCAACGGCCCTGTCAGTGTTTTAATCGCCCCCCTGATCGCAACCGCCGCCGGGCTTTTTACCTGGGTCGCAAAAGCGCAACTTGATATCAAAACCGAAGAAGAGACAGACTCCTAAAGTCTACTCAAGCGGGATGTCTCTTTTGTATTTTGCTAAAATTTGATCTGCTTTGGCCATTGCACGATCAAGCTCCTCAGCGGCTGAGCTAATTGCTTCTTCGTTGCCAGGTCTGTTGTGGCCTTTCATCGGATGGTATTCCTCAGCATCAGGCTTGGCTGGTTGAATGATTTTTCTCGGCGCCCTGAAAGCAGGGCGCTCCCGGATCATCTCTCCGAGCGCTGGAATGGCGAAAAGCCTATAGTTGCGCCTCTGGGTCATCAGGTTGAGGTGACCATCAGCAACAGCGTCCTCAATCAGTCCACGAACCGATCTGGGATGCATTCCAAGCCGATCCGCTGCGATATCGGCACTGATAATCGGACAAGTGAGGATGAGCTTAGCAAGATCCTGCCGCCGACTTTTCCCATGTTTGCCTTTGAATGCCTCTAACCCAATCATCCAGCTGTGGAGTTGGCCCAACCTGCCTACGTTGAACTTTAACGCGCGCAGAAGGCGCTCAGAGAGGTCTTTGCTTCCCATTTCAGAGGCGGGAGACCATGCCCTAAAGCCGCTGCGCGACAAGGCCAGTGCTGGTGTCATTGTCCATTGAGCTGTAAGTCGCATATCTTTTTCGCGCGTTCTGAAGCCAATCATTCGATCTGACAGGCAATCTTCTCTGCGAAGAGCGCTTTCGGCGGACATGAATAGCAGACGCTCTGTTATGGGAACCCGCTCGGGAAGAATTTGCGTTAGGGCGCCTGCGAATGCGATAAGTCGAAATAAAATCGGTGCATCGCCACGTAGAACCTTTCTGACAAGAAGCTCAAAGTCATTTTTTGCGGCAGACCATGCGATTTCCTCCTCGTAGGAGAGCCTTGCGACACGACCACCCTTATCTTCGTCCACAATACTGGTGAGGCGCCCTGCATCGCGGGCGCGGTCAAATACCTCATAGGGCTCCTCGAATATGCGACCGGGTCTGAGTAGAAAGTTGTGAATGTCACTTGCGATACGGGCGGATTGTGGATCACCGGTGATCATTGCTGAATCCAGCTCAGGCATCAGGATGTCCTGTTCGGGAACAGGGATATCTTCCATCGAAAGATTGGCTGAGGCTTCTGAAATGGCAACCAATCTGCGCCAAAGAGAGCCCAGTTCTGGTCGCGCATCGAGTTGAGCTGATACGCGCGCAGATTGAGCTTCGAGATTAAGGAGGGCAAGCGCTGTCATTGAGCATAGTTCTGACTGGACTTGCGTGTTTTCGCAAGCATTAAGGCACTTAGCGCGATTGTTCAGTCGTCAAGTATAGGGTCATTTGCAGCCACGGCTGGCTGGCTCGGATCTTTTGGGTTCGGGTAGACCAATCCCGCGGAGATGACGAGCTTCACAGCATCGTCTACACCCATATCAAGCATGATGACATCTTCGGTCGGTGCAAATAGCAGAAAACCTGATGTCGGGTTAGGTGTGGTCGGCACGAAAAGGGAGAGCATCTTTCGACCATCGGAAAGATGCGCTGCAATCTCGCCTTTCGTTTGGGTTGAGATGAACGCAATAGACCAGCATCCTTCGCGAGGGTATTGGACAAGGCAGGCTTTCTCGAACTTCGGATTGTCTTGACCAAAAACAGTGTCGGTAATTTGCTTAACGCTTCCGTAGACTGTCCGAATGACAGGAAGGCGCTCAAGGATGGCCTCTCCGATACGGATCAAGGTTCGACCAATCCAACCTCTTGTGACTATTCCCAGTGCCACGGCTGCAACGAAAAATATAAGAACTCCTGCGCCTGGCACCATACGTAGCAAGCTATCCATAGGAACAAGGGATTTGGGGATCAGGGGCATAACACGCGCATCGATCATTTCGATGGCGCTCCAGACGAGCCACAACGTAAGAACGACGGGTGCCCCAACTGCCAAACCCATGAGGAAGTGCCGACGAAGGTGGCCGGTTTTGGTTTTTTTGTCATCTGCCATTTGGCTGTCCTCGAGTTTCTGACTTTCCGAGGATATGGTGAGAAATCTGTACCTTTCGTAGGGATCGACCAAATTTCCAGCAGGTAAAAGTTAACCAAATTGGTTGATTTATAATTTATGCGACCCATATTCCTTTTGAGGTAAATCAAGCAGAGGACAGAAATATGTCAGAAAAGAATAGCAAACCCAAAACACTTGTCACACTCCTATTGGATCGCAGTGGGTCTATGGAGAAAGTCAGGGAAGACACCATTGGAGCAGTTAACTCCTATGTCAGAAAACTTCGCGAGTCAGATGGTGACATTCGCTTTTCACTTGTGCTTTTTGATTCTGATTTTTCGGGAAATATGGAACTTAAGAAGGTCTCTGTCGGCAAAAAAGTATCTAAAATGAAAGAGCTTACCGGCGAGGATTTTGAGCCGCGTGGCGGAACCCCTTTGATTGATGCTGCTTGTGCCACCATTCGCGCTGTTGCTGAATCCGTAAAGGGTCGTGAAGACACGCGCATTGTGATTGCATTACAAACAGACGGCGACGAAAACCACTCCCGTGAAAACTCTTGGCAGGACCTCAAAGCGTTGATTTCTCAGAAAGAGAAGTTCGGTTGGGAGTTCTTATTCATGGGGTGCGGCATCGACGCATATAGACAAGGCGCCCAAATGGGGATCTCTCGATCCAAGACACTTTCTTATGGTGCAGATAGCATTGCAACCAAGGCGGCTTTTGAGGCCACTGCAATGAATACAGCAATGTATGCTTCAGGCACTTCTGCGAGCATGGAATACACGGCTGGCCAGAAGAAGAGTGCTGGGGATGAATCTTGAAGGTGACTGCTGGAGAGACCCAGACTGCGCTTGATAAACAATGCTGGTGTCATCAATGCGCCGTTGAAAATCAGGACAGGGAGATCCTTATGATGATGATATTATGTCCTGACTGCGGAAACAAGAGATGCCCTAATGCGACATGGCATGGTCATGACTGCACGGGGTCGAACGAGCCTGGTCAGGCCGGCAGCATATACGAGTGAGGGAAAACGATGGTGGTAAAGAAAAGTATGTTCGGTGCAGAGCTTGAGAAGATGCTATCTTCACGCGGAATAAATAAAAAGAACTTCGCGCAGCAGATTGACACATCAACAGCATATGTATCATCCATTACCACAGGCAAGCGAAACGTGTCGCCTGCCAGAGCCACTTCCATTGGGGAAGCTCTGGAAGCTGATGCGTCGCAAATGGCACGGCTGCATCGCGCAGCAGCGATCGATGCGGGGTTTGATTTGTCGTTGCCTGATGATTTCGACGACTGACCCAAAATAAGTCAGTCGTCGAGAGTTAGGAGAAGGACTTAATATTCTACAGCATCTTCTCGCGCAGAAATGACTTTTCCTTTTGTCATCTCTTGATTGCGCTGAAGTCTAATCGCTTCAGGCGCAATCATGGCGGCCTCTGATCCCCCAGAAAACTTACTCAAGGAGAAAAGTTTACGATTGGCATTACTCATAGCATCTGAATATAGCCCTGAGTCTTGTGCCCTACTGACAAGCTTTCCCATCGATTTGATTTCACCTTGGATACGGCATCGCTCATCGCGCGGAAGCACTGGCGCTCGTGAAGAACGTGTCACCACACCCTCTCTGGCCGCCTCAAGAACATCACCTTGAGAAAGGTGCATTTCCCGCATCAGGGTGGAGTCATCCGCCTTTCTTAAAGCGTCGTAGTGGTTCATAACTTCCGGCTGGACGCCCGCATAAACAATTTTTCGACAAATGCTGGTAGCTTCAGTTGGTAAGGTCTTGCGTAGTTCCTTGAAGCGCTCCCGTGATCTATTTTGGATTCTGGAGTGTGTAATGAGGTGCGCTGCCAAGTTGCATCTGGACTTCATGTCCAATTCTACATCTGGTGATAGCAAGACAGATGCGAGTGCATCAGTACTTTTGCTATCGCCGCGCAAGTCGAGATTATTCCTATTTCTTCTGGCTATGATCGTTGCGCAGTGATTAAGTACGGGTTCAGGTCTTGCGGCTTCCTTATCGCTGCTGTCTGAGAGGCTGTATGAAAGATCTCTTGACGCTTCTTTCCAGTAGATATTTCCGGGCGTAACCTCAAGAAACATTGCTTTTCGTGCGATATATTCAGACTGTTTTTCATTAAATCCCGAAAGGATTTTGCGTCTGTCTTCTCTGTCAAATGAAGCTGGAAAATCACTTTCGGATAACTTAGTCCCCAAGTGGGACAGAAGATTATCCGCGCAAGATTGCCGCGCCGATGTATAATCATCCATATTTGCTTCAGGAATAAAGCTGCCTGAACCATCTGTATAGTCTTCCGCGTCGACTGTGACGCCTTCTTTAAAGTATGCTTGTACTACTTCTGCATTTTTCACGGCAGCCTCCTTTAATAAAGAGATGTGCGACAATCTGTCCCGCACCTTCTATAAATAGGTCCGTGTGTTCCACATTCGTGCTCAATGAGACGCGCCTGTGTAACTTTATTTATGACGAAGCCCAAAAAATGGAGAAATATTTCGGAAAAACTTGTCTTTTATTCGTGCGAAAAATTGAACTGCGGCCTCGGTTTTTGACAGTTTGTAGCCAATTTCTTTAAAATTTGGGGCTGAATCCTAAACCATACTGATTAAAGCGGCGAATGGGATCAGTGCTAAAAGCCACCCCAGGTCAGCTAATCCTGAGGAGGCATCATCATCAACGGGTTCTGAATCCTCCTCTTCTGGATCCTCGTGAGGTCCATTTTCGTCTTCCTCGATAATCTCTTCATCGACGGGATCAGCCGGTGTTTCGTCTTCAGGTAGCGGGTCTTCTCCGTTGGCGATTGCCATCGTGTTTGAGAAGCTTTCAGTCGGAACCACATCTTTAAATACCAACTGCATGATTTCGCCGGTGTTGAGTGCGGCGGTCAAAGATCCATCTTGATACACACTATCTGGCTCCACCGAATGAACCTGTGCGTCAGACCAGTTGTGGCCTGGATTCTCGCCATCAGCTACGCCGAGAACCTGAATCTCCAGGCTTCCATATGAGTTGATGAGACCGGAAAGATCAATTTCAGTGGTTTGCGAAGTGTCACTGACGGACGCAACGTAAAACACTAACTCATTGTCGCCCGCAAATCCGTGCAAATGGACATCATCGCTTTCAAGTTGAGTCTCTCGATCGGCTCCTGACGTGAAATCGAGCATCGTTTTACCAGGAAGGTGTTCTGACATCATGGCGAACATTTCACCAGGCGCCGACATTTCTGTATATTCCATTCCAGTAGCGAGTGGATTTGATGTGTTCTGAATTAGGGGCCAAACATGAGCCACGTCGACACCCTCTGCCATAAAGGCCTCGGTGATATTTAGGATCTCATGGGCCTGATAGAGACCGTAATCTTCTTCTCGATCAAGGCCGGAAGTCGATTTTTGATTCCATTCCGTCACAAAAATATCGAGATCTTCGAAGCCCTCATCTTGGAGCCAAGTTTGGTCAATTTTATCGAGGTCGTAGAACTTTGAGTTATCATTGTCGGCGCCGCGTGAATAAACATGCGCTACAATGCCATCGATGGCACCTTGTTCCTGAGGCGTGTCGAAGCTCATCTGAACGAGCTCATTGTTAACTTCAGTCCAGTTTACTTCGCCATTTCCGCGGATATTATCATAGTTAATCTCCGCATCTGGGTATTTTTCGTTTAAATCATCAATGACATCGTTCGAGGTCCATCCTTGATATTCTTCTGAGAGGTTCGAGTGATCATAGTTATGCCCCATCTGTACAACAACTTTTGTACCAGATGTGTCAATGTCGTAGATCTCAGAGATCAGTTTAAGCTCATCGTCGATGATGACCGCCATTTCAGAGGAGAGTTTGCCATATTCGACAGCATTCATACGCCCTGAGCCCCAGTACTCATTCCCAAGCTCAAAAGCCTGAACCGGGGCCTCTCCATAGACGCCAGTCATCACATCATGAACGAACTCGCGAAGAATTTCCTCTTCAATCGCTGGCGACCGATCCCCGTTTTGATCTGCATATTGGGAGATCTGGTCTCGGGTTGGCACTACGATAGTTACAGCTTGCCCTGTGTCTCCTGCAAAACTCATAAGGTCACTTAGAGGAATGAAGTCGGCCTGCTCGCCTGTTTCATTGTCAGTTACAAGAACTGCATCTGGATTCTCAATGTCAAAATACTGTTCAGTCAGAGATCCGCCAGGATACCTAAGACCTGTGACACCCATGTCAGCTATCGCTTCAGCGTAAGATCCTTCGCCGGTGAGGTCGCCCCTTGGTGCAAGAATATTTCCACCAAATAGGCCTTCATGACCCTTTTCCCCGAACAGATCGGGATTGTTCACTATGACAGGCATTTTGCACTCCTTGCGTTAACAAGGAAGTGGATATTCTTTTCTTCTTAGGAAAATTTACGTGCAATATACTGGGCGCGAATTATCTCGAAATGAGCTTCATAGAAGCGGATTTATGCTCTCGCCGGCTTCGAACATTTTGATTTCAGCTTCATTGAATAAATCTGAATGCTCTTGGTTTGAGAGATCAAACTCAGTCAAGTTGTTGACGCGAATTGTCTCATCAATCACCCGACGAAAATGGACAAAATATGCGTTAAGAACCGTAAAGCTGCCTTCGGGTGCATCTTCAGGGCGCGGATCAACCTCGATTCCGTCAAGACTGCCACCCGCATCAACGGCTTCTTGAGCGCGCGCAAAATCTATACGAAGATCTGCGTACAATGCGCCGATTTCATCTATATTATCAGGAGCGTCATTGCCTGCTTCAATATTTTCAGCAACAATTGCATCCCACAGGGCGCGCCTTTCATTGCGTGCCTGCTCGAGAAGCTCGGTCCAATCTTGAGGTGTATTCATTTTATTGTCCTTCATGCCCACTGGGTTCTTCTATGAGATGGGGCATATTGGCGCACAAAAGAAATTTGTCCTCTGAATATAGATCAAGACCAGACAAGCAGGACTTCAGTGGCAGGCTTTGCCTCAAAACCGTCTTCGGTCTTTTTTCTTCGACCTGCAGTATATGTGACGGGAAAACGATGGATTGTGGCCTCAGGTGCATGATCTTCGAAGAAGCCGTCACCTGCATCGCGGTTGCTCAGCCAAACTGTTGCACCGGCGGTCTTGTGAGCAGTTCGACACCATTCAATGAGCTTAACCTGTTGGTCGTCACCAAAATCCGTACCGTAACTGGTAAAGCTGTCTCGGTAGGGCGGATCGCAAAAAACAAAGGCTTCAGGAGTGACGTCTACTTGCTCATACCCGCAACAGGCGAGATCTGTATTGGAGAGTTTTGCAGACCAGTTGCGCACGGTATCAGCATCGAAAACTGCTGTTTTCTGGTTTGCGAGGCCGACTGGTGTGCCGTAGCGTCCCTTTGAGGCTTTGCAGGTCTGCCAGATACCGTTAAAGCCTGTCTTCATTAAAAAATAAAGCGCCGCTGTCGCCTCTTCTCCCTCATCAAGCCCCCAGTATTCCTTTCGAAGCTCGTAATACAGCTTTTTACGCCCTTCCTTGTCGAGGGGTAGCCATTTCTCTTCTTGATCACGCATCAGCGTGATGAGGTACTCTGGATTGTCTCGGACCATTTTGAACAGACGAATAATTTCGCCATTCACATCAGACAGGTGCGCATCGATAATTTTGTTTTCGGAGAGAGCATTGAATAGAGCGGCGCCGCCCGCAAACGGCTCGTAAAGTCGCCTGCTGTGAACGTCATCGGGAAGGAGTGGACGATAGTGTGATAGCAGTTTTGTTTTGCCGCCGGCCCACATGAAAAGCCGATCAGATGATGCTCGTGGCATGCTCGATATTCCTCAACTCAAGCAGGGCTTTTTGCCCTGTGTTGAGGAAATCGTTCCTTTAGTGTCTTATCGGAAAACCGAAATCAAATAAAATTACCTGACCGGCTTATCTTGCTGTTTTTGAATTGTTTTTTAGCGAATTTCATTTTTGTCTACAGGGATTCGAACTCACATCCTCATTACTTGAAGTGAGGTAGATATGCTCGATTGCTTAGAAAAAGCACCTTTGAAAAAACGTGGTGGGATCGCACCTGGTACAACGGCATCGTCGCCTGAATCGACAGCACTTGATAAGTCGACCAAGCAAGCCAGTAAGATGGTTTATTCTGAGTTAAAGGAGCTACATCCTCGCCTTGTGTGGCGGCCGAAACTCACGCCGAAAGAAATCATCGAATTTTCCGGCTATGTCGGCGTAGATCCAGAGGTCATTTCTGGCATCATGCCAGACGGCGGCGTTTTTCTTTACGATCACGAAGTTTATGGAATGACGCCATTGTTTGCGGCTGAGGCCAAACATCAAGGGAAACTCGGAAATGCTATTGAGCGATGGTTCAAGAATTACAATGTGATTTCCGGTTTTGGGGTGTACACAGGATACATCACTTTTTGCTCCGGTGCGGGGGCCGTGCAAAATGGTGTTATGACCAAAACGCTGAACAATGCTTTTCTAAGCGCGTCGCGGCTACTGCATAGCCCTAAAATGCGCGAATGGGGCCGCCTCTATATGGACGGCCCTTCGCTTTATGCATCTGAAGGCGGATTTACCACAGATCAGCTGTATAGGATCATTAAAGAAATGGCAGAAATTAAGATCTATCAGCTGAAATATCGCTGATAGATCCAGTGCATTCGAAGCTATTAAGCAACAGACTGACCTAAGGTTCGATCAAAAGTTCGGGCTCCGGATTTGAGTTTATAAACTTTTGCTGGGCGCGCATTCCCCTCCTGGCTGGTGCGGCCTGTGTCCTCGATGATGCCGATATCGAGCACCTTGCGGCGAAATGAGCTTTGATTCAGTCGCGTTCCAAGTGTGATTTCATAGGCCTTTTGCATTTCTGTCAGGGTGAATTCAGCCCCGAGAAAGGATGTGGGTAGCGTGGAGTATGCCCCCTTCCCTTGCAGCCTACTGCGGGCATCATTGATGATGCTGGCGTGATCAAAGGCCAGTTCAGGTAGATTAGAAACTTCAAAGAGTTCTGCATCCAGTTCATTGCTGATCTTTAGATCTCCACGCGGAACCAGTGCCAAATGAGTGATAGACAAAGACCAGCCGCGCGGGTCACGATTTGGCCCGCTGTAGGTGCCAAGCTGTTCGAGATACAAGCCCGTTACACCTGTCTTATCGCCCAGCACGCGTCGCATGGCGGCATCTGCGGACGCATCGCTGTCTGTGTGGATGAACCCTCCAGGTAAAGCCCAGAGACCTTCCTGTGGCCCTTTTTGACGCTTGTGTAGAAGGAGTTTTAGGCAGTCATCCTCGAGGGTGAAGACGACAGCATCCACGGTTGCAATCGGCGCGTTAGGGTGAATTTCATGGCTCATCATGCGGTATCCGTATTGTGGTGTTCAAAAAATATATAATATCTTATTTGCAATGTGCAAGTTGCAAGTTATATACTTAGCAGAAAGACAAGAGGTATATTATGCAAATGGATGCAGACAAGATACTCGGGATGACGTCTCGGGACGCAGCAGCACTCTTTCCTGGTAAGGATCAAGATGTACGTAAAGGTTTTGCGAAGCTGGCCGCCAAATGGCACCCCGATGTGTGCAGTGACCCCAGAGCTGAGGATGTCTTTACCCACATCCTCAGCCTCAGGGGGCGCGTGTCGGACAAAGAGAAACCAGCCTTAAATCAGCGGATCTTCAAGACAAACAGGGGAAAGCCCTTTAAATCTTCTCCTGTGGCGGAGCGGCTTGTGGATCAAGGCGAGATACTTGTGGGCAGCAGAACGCTCTCGACTATTTTTTCAAGAGAATTTGGAGATCTTGCCGAGAAAGAGGGATCTGCCCCGTCTTTGTTTCGCTTTGAAAATGAAGAAATGAAGCGACAAATGGAGCCTTTTTTACCAACAATGCTGCGCTCAGTTGCTCTCGCGGAAGACGAGCATATGGTGATTGTTCAAAAGTCTCGGGATGAAGTCCTGCTGGCAGATTTGCTTGCAAAAGAGGGCCGCATGCCGGATGTCCATGCTGCTTGGCTTTGCTCTGGATTGCTCAACATCTGCGCTTGGCTTGGCTACGCAAAGCTGGTTCATGGCGCAATTTCTCCTGAACACATCTTGGTAGACCCGGCAAAACACTCTGTCCGTTTGGCTGCAGGATGGGCTTTTGCAACGCCGAATGGCGATCGGCCTTTGGCTCTGCCCTCCAGAACGATCGCTTTGCTGCCAAGGATGGCTGTAAAGGCACAGACCATCGATGCGACAGTTGACCTTGAGATGGTGCGTCAAACCATAAGAGAGGCCCTCGGTGATCCTCGCGGTACATCGGGTGGAGTATCGACACTCCCTGCCCCGCTGAAGACTTGGATTAATATGCCTTCGGCAAAAACTGCGGTGGAAGACTATCAAAGCTGGCAGTCGGCTCTGGAGGCAGGATGGGGCCAAAGGCGCTTTGTGGATTATCCGATCAGAGCAGCTGATATCTATGCCGGGTAAAATCTAAAAAAGTTGTGAGTATGAATAACGACTTAACTCTGACTCACTCATTAAAACATACTTGCAACTTGCAACTTGCATATTGCGTATATATATTCTGATCAGACAAACAAAAGATTATTGAAGGAGACTATCATGGGAAATGGACGTTGGGACGCAGGCACTTGGGCAAGTTACGCAAGCTCGAATGTGTCCGGTAAATCAAAGACGCAGATATTCACATCGCGCAGCATGGATGAAAAATATGATCCAGCAAAAATCGAACTTCGGGAAAGCCGTGACAGCGCCGACAACCCCATGTCGACACCTATCATCCTGGCGTCTGATGTAACTGGATCGATGGGCATGATTGCCGAGAAGATCATGCGCGATGGCTTGAACACACTGGCCACCGAAATCTATGACCGCAAACCGGTGACAGATCCGCACATTATGATTATGGGCGTGGGTGATGCAGAATATGACCGCGCACCACTTCAGGTAACGCAGTTTGAGGCTGACATTCGTGTGGCCGAGCAAGCGCGCGAGCTATGGCTTGAAGGCGGAGGCGGAGGCAACGGCGGCGAAAGCTATATGGCTGCACACCTCTTTGCTGCGACAAAAACTTCTTGCGATGCCATGGAAAAGCGCGGACGCAAGGGGTTCCTGTTCACCATCGGCGATGAGCCCGTGCTCGATGGCATGCGCAAAGAGCAGATTCAAAACTTCATTGGCATTCCGGCTGAACGAGATCTGTCTGCAAGTGAAATCTTGGCGATGGCCGAACGCAACTGGGAAGTGTTCCACATTGTATTGTCGAAGGAAGGATATGCTTCTTACCGCCTCGATGAGGTTCTGGCCAGCTGGAAGCCTCTCCTGCCGGAACGCACCATCCTGCTTGAAGATGTAGATGCTTTGGCCGAAACAGTTGTTTCTCTTATTCAGGTGACGGAAGGCGCGCGTGCGACGGATGTTGCATCCAGCTGGTCAGGATCGACGGCTGTTGCTGTTGCAAATGCCCTGAAGGGGGTCCCAGGCAGGGTGGGTCAGGCTGGCGGCCTTGTGCGCCTGGGGTAAGACTTATCACTACAGAACACCGGGGCGGATTTTGCCTGCCCCGGACCGGGAAAAGGGAGCATACTATGACATCAGCGCGCGCAATCATCGGATCCAACTGGGGAGACGAAGGCAAAGGCCTGGGGGTCGATGCTCTTGCTTTTGAGATGAAGCGGGACGGAAAACAGGTTGTTGTTGTTGTCAGATCGAACGGAGGCGCTCAGGCCGGGCACGGTGTTGAAAGACCGGATGGCAGGCGCCATGTTTTTCATCACATTGGCGCCGGAACCTTTGCGGGGGCGCTTACGCATCTGTCGAGATTTTTTGTGGCTCACCCTATGGTGTTAGAGGATGAGATCAAATCCCTGAAGACTATGGGGCAATCTGTACCACTGATCACGATAGATCCCCGTGCGCCAGTGACCACGCCATGGGATATGGCGATCAATCAAGCAATCGAAATGGCGCGCTCAGGCAGCCGACATGGGTCTACCGGACTTGGATTTGGAGAAACCATCGAGCGGGATGAGACAGGTCCGCGCCTTCGGGCGGGCGATCTATGGTCTAACGATCTTGAGGAAATATTGGCGACGGTCCAGAAGGATTGGGTTACCAAACGCCTCAAAGCACTTGGCCTTAAAGCGGAAAATGGGCCACTTGCCGATGTCTTGTCTGGGCGGATTGATCTATCTCAAAGATTTCTGAAAGATTGCGCGATCTTTCGTCGGCGTGTGGCTTTGTTGGATGATGTAGACCTCGCCTCTCGCGGAGAGGTTCTATTTGAGGGAGCTCAAGGTCTACAGTTGGACATGGACTATGGCGTCTTTCCGCATGTAACCCGGTCCTACACAGGAATCAGGAATATGCTGTCCATTGCTCAGGAAGCAGGCATAGAAGAGATATTTCCCATCTATATGACGCGCGCCTATGCGACCCGCCACGGTGCGGGCCCCCTTCCCTATGAGGCGCCTGGGCCCGATGGGCTGGGAAAGATCGACTTTGCTGACATTGTAGATCTCACCAATGCGCCCAATGAATGGCAAGGTGTGATCAGGCACGCGCCTCTCGATGCAGATCTGCTCAAAGTAACGATTGAGCGGGATCTGGAACATACCGCGGGAAGTGGTGTGTTGATCTCGCCTTCTCTTGGGGTCACTTGCCTTGATCAGTTGACGGAGGAGGTGATGGTTGGCGCAAGGGGGCAGCTTTGCCGTATGGCATCCGGAGCAGTGGTCGATTTCCTGTCCTTGACTACCGGCCTGCCGATCGGACTGACGTCCAATGGACCCTGCCGGGAGAATGTGGTCCTCCAGTCGCCAAGCGAGGGCCTGAAAGTTGCTTGAGGGGCCTATGAGGAAGGCGTAAATCCCTGCATCCACTCGCGATAAGAGGGAAGCTCATTGAGAGCGAAATCGGCCGCAGGCTGTGTGAAATGCGGCCCCTTCCCATACACGCGAGAAATGACTTCTGCGCGCTTCATAAGATCTTTTGCATTGTCTGGGAGAATGATGTCGCATTCTGCTGCGAGATCGACTGCCTCTTGAGTGGCAAGCTGAGCTATGTTGTCTTCACGCGCCGGCCGAAAATCACGCCAGTGACTGCCGTCTGTCCAATTCAGTGCCGCCGCGCCCTTTGTTGTGTCAAGCAGGACCAGGCGCCCGATACAAGTACCCGAGTCCTCTGATTGAGACATAAAGAGTGACGAAGGACCAAGTAGCAGCAAAGGGCATTGGTTAGGCAAATCTTTGAGCCACTTCGCTTTTTGTATGCGCTCAATTTCAGATCTTGCGAGGCTCTGGTGTAGAGATCTCGCGGTTGATGTGGCGCGCTCAAGATCCATCCAAATGGCCTGTGCAAGACTTGTGATATCAACCTGATCCACCGTGGTACGCGGCACCTGTGCATGATCCCAGTTAAGCAGGATTTTTCTCAAGTCTTTGAGAGCGTCCAGAGCTTTTGCGCTACCTAATGCAGCACTGATTTCGACGTCAGCCCTTTGGTTGCCCTTGTCAAAGATGACATGAACGCCAGCGCTGCTCAAATGAGCTTCATGTAGTGTCTCGTGAACGTCCAGCGTGGCGCTATTTGAGTGCAGAGTGTAATCAACTGATAAGTGTGTTGTCTCGATGTGAAAAGGCATCAACTGCTTCCCGGCCCATCTACAATAAACGCCTCAAAGAAACGCTTTTTTAACAATGGCGAACCAAGGTCGATTTGGCAAACAGGATTAAGCGTGCTGGTGCTTCGGACTTGCAAAGGAAGCGCGCACATTCAAGTTTCGCGCTTCCTTATATCTCCAGTTTGGCTTCAGTTGAGGGCTGGACGGTAGAACCTCACTGCGTAGGTTTGGCTCTTGCTTGCGTTTTCGACAGAGCGCACAGTGAAGGTGATGGTTCTGTCAAAGATCCGACTTGTATCGCTTGGGAGCCGGGCCATTATACCCATTTTGACATCGTTTTCAGGGAAGGTAATTGTTCTTACTGCACTTGGATGTGCCTGAGTGCTACAGTAAGGAACACCGCCTCTGGCCGCCCATTCGCGACACAACCAGAAATCCAAAGGCTGTCGGGACGTGTAGATTTCCATGCCTGAGCTGATTAAGCCTCGGATGTCTTTCATCACGTGATAGTCCCCAGTCGTGCCGGCAGGGATGGACACATCCTGAAAGAAGTCTGATGGCAGCACTTTGATTTCCTTGCCGGGTCGATAGAAGCGGATCGTGTACGTCTGGCTATTGCTTGTGTCCTCCTTCGACCGCACTATGAAGGTGACTGTCTTGTTGAATTCCTCATAGACATTGCTGGGCAAACTAACCCCGACACCGATCTCAATATCAGATTCATAGAAAGGCGTTGTGTAAGAGCTGTTGGGGTGACCTCTTATTGGGCAATAGGGGGCACCGCCCTCACTCTGGGTTCGACAGAAAGAAAAACTACTATCCTGCCGACTGAGAATGGCCTCCATATTGGAACTGATAAGTCCCTCGATGCTCTTCATGTCATGGTAAGTGCC
>Ga0066860_10000055_pt1 | contig 51048 bp, 44 predicted proteins | sample ETN07SmetaG_FD_65601 | JGI IMG/M metagenome (GOLD analysis project Ga0066860, IMG submission 65601) | Marine microbial and viral communities from oxygen minimum zone, Eastern Pacific Ocean - ETNP2014F14-07SV275 | ecosystem: Environmental > Aquatic > Marine > Oceanic ... | reverse complement strand
GACGGCAAGGGACAGGCACGGATCATGTCGGCGGATGCCGCCGCCGCGGCGCTGGCGGAGATGAACGGCGCGCCCTCGATCCTCGAAGGCTTCGTCGAGTTTTCGCACGAGGTCAGCGTGATCGGCGCGCGCGGGCTCGACGGTGCGGTCGCCTGCTTCGATCCCGGCGAGAACCGTCACGAGGACGGCATCCTGCGCGAGACCACCGTGCCCGCCCGGCTCACCGCCTCGCAGCGCACCGACGCGGTGCTCTTGGCGGCGAAAATCCTGACCGAGCTCGACTATGTCGGCGTCATGGGGGTGGAGCTCTTCGTCACGCCGCAGGGCCTCGTGATCAACGAGATCGCGCCGCGGGTGCACAATTCCGGCCACTGGACCCAGGATGGCTGCCTGATCGACCAGTTCGAACAGCATGTCCGCGCGGTCGCGGGTTGGCCGCTGGGCGACGGCGCGCGGCATTCGGACGTGGTGATGGAGAACCTGATCGGCGACGATGTCGACCGCATCCCGCAGATCGCAGCCACCCAGTCGGCCATCCACCTCTATGGCAAGGCTGAGGCCCGGCTCGGCCGCAAGATGGGCCATGTCAACCGGATCACCGGCCCGGTGCGCTAGAGCATCTCGCGCAGCGCGGCATCGAGCCCCTCCATGCCGCGCGGCCGCCAGCCCAGCTGCCAAAGCCGGTCGCAGCGCATGGCGCTGACGCGCGACGCCTCGGCGCGATCGGGCAGCGGCCCGTCCCGCCCGGTGATCCGTGCCACACGCTCCAGCAGGTCGCGCCGGTCGAGCGTGATGTCCGACGCGTTGAAGCTGCGGGGGGCCAGCGCTGCCTCCGGCGCCTCCAGAAGCAGCGCCACCGCCGCCGCCAGATCGTCGCCATGCAACTCGGTCGCCACGCGCGGCGCGACGGGCTCATTCGCGAGGAAGGTCTCGAACAACCCGCGCCACTTGTGATCCGGGTTGGAAGCGGCAGAGGGTCCGTAGATCCCCGTGGCGCGGATGGCGGCGGTGGCGAAGCCGGGCCGGGCCAGCGCAGAGAGCCCCTGCTCCGCCGCCCATTTCACCTCGCCATAGAGGGTATCGGGACGCGGCGGGAGATCTTCGGTCAGCGCGGTGCCGGGCGGGTAATCGCCATAGACCGCGCGGCTCGACAGGAAGAGCGCACGGGTGAGCCCCGCCTCCAGCGCCTCGCGGAAGAGCCGCAGCGAACCGTCGTGGTTCGCCGCCACAAAGCCTTCGGGATCGCTCCCCTCGCCGCCGCGGTAATGCCCGGGCACATGGAGAAAGGCCGCATGCACCAGCGCGTCGCAGCCCGCGAGCGGCGCCGCCTCGCCCAGCGCCCAGCGCCGGTGTTCATTGCCTGCGACCGCCTGCCGGCCAAGCGTCACCACCTCGTGCCCCCGTGCCGCGAGACCGTGCAGCAGGAACCGCCCGACCAGCCCGGTCGCCCCGGTCAGCGCGACCTTCATGACGGGTTCGGCAGATACGCAAGATCGGGCACTGGCCCGTCGCCCTCATAGGCACGCCACAAATCGATCAGCACCCCCAGCCGCTCGGCCTTGGCATGGTCCTGCCACGGCTTCTCGTACTGGAAATGCAGCACCTTGATCTGCTCCCAGCTCCACAGCTCGGGCAGGTTGAACCAGACATATTGCAGCGTGTTGCAGGTCACCGGCAGGCCGTGCCAGTCGGGAAAGAAGTCCTGCAGGAAGGTCTGGTCGGTGCGCCGCCAGAAGGCGCCGGGCGCGTCGAGCCGCGCCAGCATCGCATCAAACGTGGCCGGATCGGGCCGGGCGGTGAACACGCCCGAATTCATCCGATGAAAGTCTGCGAGGCTCTCATAGACGTTCGGCGCCGCGCAGAATTCGGGGTAGTCGAACAGCGCGTCGATGTTGCGCAGCACCAGCGTGTCGGCGTCGAGGAACACGACGCGCTCGTAGTCGAGCTGCCACAGCCTGAGCTTGGCAAAGTTGTCGAGCGGGGTGTGGAAGGCCGGCTTCTCGCCCTTGGTGAAGGGGGCCGCGCCGTGCAGCGCCTCGCGCGCATGGGCGGCGTTGAAGTCCCGGGAGGTCGGCAGCAGCTCCGTCTGCACCAGCCGGGCGCCACGCGCCCTGAGCGGCGCGAGATCGTCCGCCCCCACCCCGCCGGTGTGCAGCACGACGAGATCGGCCGTCGTCCCGGTCAGCCGGAGGGAGCGAAGCAGCGCCTTCGCGCCCCGTGCGAAATCGGCATTGGTGACCAAGGTGACGAAGGCCCGGCGGTCGGTCGCCGGGCCTTCGGGGCGCAATCCATCGCTCATGAGACGGTGCGCAGCGCCCGGCCTTCGGGGTCGCGCTCGACCCGCGCGCCCAGATCTCGGGTCCAGGCGGAAACGGCGGGCACGCGGCTCCGGTCGATGCGATGCGCGTATTTCCGCGCCACCTCGACCACCTCGTCCAGAAGCCCCTCCTGCAGGGTGATCGGATCAAGGCCCAGCGCGAGGAACTTGTCGTTCTTCACGACGAGGTCGTTCTCTTCGGCTTCCTTGCGCGGGTTGGGCAGATAGGAAACCCGGGCGCCGGTCTTCTTCGCCACCATCTCGGCCAGATCGCGGACCCTGTGGGTTTCGGTCATCTGGTTGAAGATGCGCACCCGCTCGCCCGATTTCGGCGCGTCGCCCAGCGCCAGCTCGATGCAGCGCACCGAATCCTGAATGTGGATGAAGGCCCGCGTCTGCCCGCCGGTTCCATGCACCGTGAGCGGATGGCCGATCGCCGCCTGGATCAGGAAACGGTTGAGCACGGTCCCGTAATCGCCGTCATAGTCGAAGCGGTTGATCAGCTGCTCGTGGCGGCGGGTCTGGTCGGTATGGGTGCCCCAGACGATGCCCTGATGCAGGTCGGTGATCCGCAGCCCGTCGTTCTGGGCATAGAACTGGAACAGGATCTGATCGAGGCTCTTGGTCATGTGATAGACCGAGCCGGGCTTGGTCGGATACAGGATCTCCTGCTTCGCCTTGTCGCCCGAAAGCGTTTCGACCTCGACGTCGAGATAGCCTTCGGGGATCGCCGCGCCGACGCTGGAATAGCCGTAGACCCCCATCGTGCCGAGATGCAGCAGATGCGCGTCGATGCCCGTCTCCACCAGCGCGGCGAGCAGGTTGTGCGTCGCATTGGTATTGTTGTTGACGGTGTAGACCTTGTGGCGGTCGGATTTCATCGAATAGGGCGCGGCGCGCTGCTCGGCGAAATGGATGACGGCGTCGGGTTTTTCCTCGGCCAGCCAAGACTTCAGCCGCTCGTATTCCTTGGCGAGATCGATCAGGTGGAAGTTCAGCCGCCGTCCGGTCACCTCATGCCAGATCCGGCAGCGTTCCTGGATCGAGTCCATCGGCGTGAGCGACTGCACGCCCAGCTCGGTGTCGATCCAGCGGCGGCTGAGATTGTCGAGAATGTGGATCTCGTGGCCCTGCTCGGACAGATGCAGGCAGGTCGGCCAGCCGACGAAACCGTCGCCGCCGAGAATCGCGATCTTCATGATGTGCCCCCTTGCTAGACGCCCCGGGCCTCGCACGGCCCGGCGACAGGGTCATGACACCCTGCCCTCCTCGGGCGGCATAATGCATGGGGCGGGACAAAGCGCCACCCCGCCCCGGCGTCCGGGGCGGGGCCCGGCGGCTCAGCGCCGTCTGACCGTCTTGCGGCCGGCCCGGCTCAGCGCCCCGATCAGCGCGGTGGCGCCCAGACCGATGGTGGCGGCGGCGGCATAGGTGCGCCAGGCGGGTGGCAGCGGACGGTAGAGATCCGCGACCCGTGCCAGCGCGGCGACCGGCGGCGCGGCCTTCCACAGGTCAGCCTCGGCCCGCTTGCCCGAGCGTTGCGTGACCTCGCGCATCACGCCGATCCCGGCCGCCATGGGGCCGACCCGCGCGGTACTTTCGCGCTTTTTCGGCAGCCGTCCCCGCGACACCGCTTCGAGCGCATCGCCCAGCGTCTCGGTATCGCCCGCCCAGAGTCCACGATAGACAATCGTGCCCTCGCGGTCGGTGAGCCAGACCGCGTTGGGCTTCTCGCCCAGCTGGCGGTGCAGCGTACCCTGCGTGTCGTCCACCGCCACCGGCCAGGGCAGGTTATCGCGCGCCTTGAGAATGCGGGCGTTGCGGATCTTGGCATCCATGTCGTGCGGCTGGTCAAAGCGTTCGCCGGGATGCGCCTCGCGCACATGCAGCATGACGAACACAACCTGTCCGCCATAGCGGCGATGCAGCTTCTTGAGCGCCGGGACAGACGAGGCCGTCATCGGGCAGGTATACGACCCGGTGACGAGCAGCATCGGTTTGTTGCCGGTGATCGCATGGCTGCGGATCCGCCCGCCGGTGGCGGCGGGCAAATCGAAGACGGGCAACCGGTCGCCCGGTCCCGGCACCCCAGCTTCGAATGCCATGTCGCGGCGCAGGGTGCTGGCCTCGACGTGGTCGTAGACGTAGTCGCTTGTCGATGTCATGGGCGGGTCTCCGCGGCTGGTGTTGCAACTGTCGGTGACACAACCCGCGAAAGCCTCAGCCGTTCGATTTCTCCTTCGCATGCGCCTCAAGCGCCCGGTTGAGATCGATCACGGCCCCGATCAGCGCGGCATGGGCAAAGCCTTGCGGGATGTTGCCGAGCATTTCGCCGGTGGCCGGATCGGCCTCCTCCGCGAAGAGGCCGAGATCGTTGGCCTGCGCGATCCCCGCTTCGATGATCGCCCGCGCCCGCTCCAGCTCGCCCCGCATCACCCAGTACTGCGCGACCCAGAAGCCGGCGGTGACGAAGACGCCTTCCTCGTGCCCGTCGGCGCATTCGAGGCGGCGGCGGAACAGCTTGCCGTCCGGGCTCCATTCCCGTTCCAGTGCCGCCATGGTGGCGCGCATCTCGGGCGTGTCGGCGGCGCTGTAGTCCCAGACCGGGAACAGCGCGGCGGTGACGTCGACCTCTTCCGAGCCAGGATAGACCGCGTAGGCACCTTCCGAGGTCAGGCCGTTGCGCGCGACCCAGTCGCGGATCTCGCCCGCGGCCGCCCGCCAGCGCCTGGCCTCTTCCTCGTCGGCATAGTCCGCCGCCGATTCCAGCGCGCAGGCGGCGACGACTTTACCGGAGACGTAGGGCTTCGGCGGCGTCTCCTCCCAGATGCCGTGATCGGGCTCCTGCCAGTTGTCGGCCAGGAAATCGCAGATGTCGGAGACCACGTCCCAATGCGCCCGGCCATCCGAGCGGCCCTCGCGGTAGAGCAGCTTGGCCGCCAGCGCCACGTTGGCATAGGCATCAAGCTGGAGCTGGTCGGCGGCGCCATTGCCGATCCGCACGGGGCGCGAGCCGCGCCAGCCCTCAAGGGGCAGCTCGGTCTCGCCCGGCGCGGTTTCGCAATCGAGATCGGTGAACACCGCCATCGGGTACTTTTCGGAAGTGCCGGTGCAGCGGCAGATGAACTTCAGGTACTGTTCGCCCTCGCTGTCCTTCTGACACAGCCGCAACAGGGCCGAGACGATCATGCCGGCGTCGCGCAGCCAGACATAGCGATAGTCCCAATTGCGCCCGCCCCCCGCGATCTCGGGCAGCGAGGTGGTGACAGCGGCCACGGTGGCACCGCTCTCCTCGTGGGTGCACAGCCGGATCGCACGCAGCGACTGCCGGAGTTCCTCGGCAAAGACCCCGTCGTAATCCACCGCCTCGTCCAGCCCGTGCCAATGGCCCAGCGTGTGGCCGCGCCAGTTGTCGAGGGTGGCGGGATCGGGCCGGGTGAGAGGCGCATCCGACAGCGCCATCCAGCCCCGCTCTCCGGCGGGCAACTCCATCACCGCCCTGCCATCCTCGACGCGCAGCGGGTGCGAACCGTAGAGGGTCATCCCTTCGATCGTCACGGCATCGGCGTCGGCCGAGACGCGCGCGGGCTTGCGACCGTAATCGGGGCGCGGGTCGATCACCACGCGCAGTGGCGTGGGTGCTTCGCCGAATTCTCGCACCAGCACCCCCACGGGGGCCTGCGGACCGGAGGTCATCCAGTCGAGCACCACCAGTTCGCCTGCCGCCACCTCGAGCCGCGTCTCCAGCATGCCGCTGCCGTCGAGATAGCGTCGCGAGCCGGGGCGGGCGCCGTCGATCTCGATCCGCCAGTCGCCGCCCGCCGGATCGAGCAGCCCGGCCAGAAGGCTCGGCCCGTCGAAGCGGCAAGGGCAGTACCACAGGATGCGGCCCATGCGGTCGATCACCGCTGCCGTGCGGCGATCGCCGATCACGCCCAGATCGCGGATTGGCACCTGGTTGGTGGCGGTGGCACCGTCGGGCCGGGTGGTCTCGGGGGTTGGCTGGGTCATGCGGCGCTCCTTCGCGGCCCAACCGGACCCGCGCGAGCAGGGTTCCGGCGGCGCGAGGTCGCAGCGGCGCGAGGTCGCAGCGGCTCAGAGCGGGACGTCGGTGGTGCTCTTGATCTCGCGCAGCGTCACCGAGGTGGAGATCGACAGCACGTGCGGCAATTGAACCAGCGCGTTCTTCACTGTGCTTTCGTAATGGCGGATCGACCGTGCCAGCACCCGCAGCAGGTAGTCGTGATCGCCCGACACGGTGTAGCACTGCACCACTTCGGCGATGCGCACCACGGCGGCCTCGAACTCCTCGAGATGGGCACGTGAATGTCCGTTCATCCGCACCGCGCAGAACACGGTGATGTCGAATCCCGCCGCCACCGGGTCGATGATATGCCGCCGCTCTTCGATCACCCCGGCCTCGCGCATCCGCGTCAGACGGCGCCAGCAGGGCGTGTGCGACAGGCCCAGCCGCTCACCGACCTCGCGCAGGGTCAGATCCGGCTCGGCCTGCAAGAGCCGCAGCAGCCGGCGGTCGGTCTCGTCGAGTGTGATCGTTTCGCCCATTGCGCCCCATCCCCGGCGGCGATCCTCTCGCCCGCCGGGGGTGGCGTCAATGGGCGCGCCCTTCATGCCCAGCGCGCCGGGCGCTTTTCGAGGAACGCGGCGATCCCCTCTTCGGCCTCGGGGCTTTCCCATGCCTCGACCAGACGGTCGATCGTGGCCTCGATCACGGCCTCGTCGATGCGCGGACCGAGCGAGCGGGCCAGCGCCTTGGCCCGCGCCGCAGCCCCTCGGGCGATCTTCAGATAGGGTGCCACCTCGGCCTCGACGGCGGCGTCGAGATCGGCCTCGGGCACCGCGCGCGTCGCGATGCCAAGCCGCACGGCCTCCTCCGCGCCGAAGATCCGCGCCGACATGAAGACCTGCCGCGCCCGGCCTTCGCCCATCCGCGCGAGGACATAGGGCGAGATCGTCGCCGGGATGATGCCGAGCTTGGTCTCGGTGAAGCCGAAACGCGTCGTGTCGGCGGCCACCACCACGTCGCAGATGCAGGCCATGCCAACGCCGCCGCCATAGGCGCCGCCATGCACCCGGCCGATCAGCGGGCTGGACATGGTGTTGAGCGCGCCCAGCATCCCGGCGAGACGCCGCGCCTCGGCGCGCCGCCCCTCGCGGTCGGCCCGGATCTGCGCCTGCATCCAAGTGAGATCCCCGCCTGCGCAGAACACCTCGCCCGCCCCTTGCAGCACCACGGCGCGGGCCTGTGCGCCCTCGGCCGAGGCCAGCGCCGTCAGCTCGTCCATCATCTGCGCCGAAAGCGCGTTGCGCCGCTCGGACGCGTTCAGCGTGACCGTCAGGATGCCGCGATCATCCGCATCCAGCTTTAGCGTCTCGTAGCTCATGCGCGCAGCTCCTTCGCAAAGGCCGCCGTCTCGGCCAGCCGCTTCGCGTCGAGACCTGTCTCGTAGCCGCGATCCTCCAGCATCAGCGCGAGCGCCTCGGTGGCGACGTTACCCGCCGCGCCGGGCGCGAAGGGGCAGCCGCCCAGGCCGCCGATGCTGGCATCGAAGACGCGAAGCCCGCGTTCGAGGCAAACCTCCACATTGTCGAGCGCGCGGCCCAAGGTGTCGTGGAAATGCCCAGCGAGCTTTTCGGCCGGCACGCGCGCGAGCACCGCGTCGAGCATTGCGTCCGTGTCCTCGGGCAGCGCCCGGCCCAGCGTCTCGCCCAAGGAGATCTCGTAGCAGCCCATTTCCAGCAGCCGCGCTGCCACATCGGCCACGGCTTCGGGGTCGACCTTGCCGTCATAGGGGCAATGGGTCACGCAGGAGACATAGCCGCGCACCGGCAGCCCGGTCTCTTTCGCAGCCGCCATGAGCGGGGCAAAGCGCTCCATGCTTTCGGCGATGGAGCAGCCGATATTGGCCTGGCTGAAGCCCTCGGAGGCCGAAGCGAAGACCGCGACCTCCTCGGCCTTGGCCTCACGCGCGGCCTTGAAGCCCCGCAGGTTCGGGGTCAGCGCCGCGTAGCGGATGGCGGGGTCGCGCGCGATGCCCGCCAATACCTCGGCCGCATCGGCCATCTGCGGCACCCGCTTGGGGTTCACGAAGCTCGTCACCTCGATGCGGGAGAAGCCGCAGGCCGAGAGCCGGTCGACCAGTGCGATCTTGGCCTCGGCGGGAATGATCCGCTTTTCGTTCTGCAGCCCGTCGCGGGGCCCGACCTCGACGATCTCGGCGCGCTCACTCATCTTCCGGCTCCAGCGTCAGCAGCAGGTCGCCGTCGGAAACCTGCGATCCCTCCTGTGCGAGAATTTCGGCCACCACCCCGTCGCGCGGCGCGGTGAGGGTGTGTTCCATCTTCATCGCCTCGAGGATGGCGAGCGGCTGGCCCTTTTCGACCTTCTGCCCCGCCGTGGCGCGCATCCGTTTCACGAGGCCCGGCATCGGCGCGGCGATGGCGTTGCCGCCCGCCCCGGCCGCATCGGCGGCAGCCAGCGGATCGGGCAGCGTGAACACCCAGGCCCGGCCCGCGTCCCACACGGTAACTGCGACGCCGTGCTTTGCCGCCTCGGCGCGGAAGCGACGGCCGGCCACGGTCACCTCCAAACCCTTGGTGTCACGTGAAACGCTGGTTTCCGTGCCTTCCCGATGCCAGCTTCCCGGCCCGTCGCGCAGGAGTGCGACGTCGAGCGTCTCGCCCTCGCGCTCCAGCGTCACGTGAATCTCGGAGGCGCCCCAGTGGCGGAAGCCCCGGAGCGCGTCCCAGGGATCATCGCCCGCTGGCGGATGGTCGAGACCGGCTGCAGCGAGCGCGGCCAGCACCGGCACGTGATCAGGCATCGGCGGACGGGCGGTCAGCGCATCGAGATCGCGACCGATCAGGCCGGTATCGACTTCGCCCGAGGCAAACCCCTCATGCCGCAGCAGCGCCGCGAGAAACCCGAGATTGGTCACCGTGCCACCGACCTGCGTTGCCTCCAGCGCGCCCAAGAGCCGCGCCATCGCCTCTTCGCGCGTGGCGCCATGGGCGATGACCTTGGCGATCATCGGATCGTAATGCGGGGTGATGGCATCGCCTTCGGCGACGCCGGCATCGACGCGCAGCGCGCCCAGCTCGAAGTTCGACGCTTCGGGAAAGCGCAGCCGCTCCAGCCGCCCGGTCGCGGGAAGGAACCCGCGCTCCGCATCCTCGGCATAGAGCCGCGCCTCGAAGGCGTGACCGTCGATCTTCAACTGGTCCTGCGACAGCGGCAGCGTCTCGCCGCGCGCGACCCGGATCTGCCATTCGACCAGATCGAGCCCGGTGATCGCCTCAGTCACGGGATGTTCGACCTGCAGGCGGGTGTTCATCTCCATGAACCAGAACCCGTCCTCGCGCAGCCCTTCGGAGCCGTCGGCGATGAACTCCACCGTGCCCGCACCGACATAGCCGATCGCGCGCGCGGCCTCGACCGCTGCCTGCCCCATCGCCGCGCGGACATGCTCGGGCATCCCCGGTGCGGGAGCCTCCTCGATCACCTTCTGGTGCCGACGCTGCAGCGAGCAGTCGCGCTCGAACAGGTGCACGACGTTGCCATGGCTGTCGGCGAAGACCTGGATCTCCACATGGCGGGGCGCGGTCACGTATTTCTCGACCAGCACGGCAGGGTCGCCGAAGCTCGCCTTGCCCTCGGCCTGCGCGCCCTCGAGCGCATCGGCAAAATCCTCCGCCCGCTCGACGAGGCGCATGCCCTTGCCGCCGCCGCCCGCGCGCGCCTTGATCAGCACCGGGTAACCGATGCGCTCGGCTTCCGCCGCCAGCATCGCGGCGTCCTGCCCCTCGCCGTGATAGCCCGGCACAACCGGCACGCCGGCTTCTTCCATGCGCTTCTTGGCGGCGTCCTTCAGGCCCATCGCCCGGATCGCGCTGGCAGGCGGACCGACGAAGACCAGCCCGGCCGCCTCGACCGCCTCGACGAAATCGGGGTTCTCGGAGAGGAAGCCGTAGCCCGGATGGATCGCCTGGGCGCCGGTCGCGCGCGCGGCCTCGATGATCGCTTCGGCGCGCAGATAGCTTTCGCCCACCGGCGCCGGGCCGATCCGCACCGCCTCGTCGGCGAGCCGGACATGTACCGCCTCGGCATCGGCGTCGGAATGCACGGCGACGGTCTTCAGCCCCATCCGGCGCGCGGTCGTGATGACACGTGCGGCGATCTCGCCGCGGTTCGCGATCAGTATCTTGTCGAACATCAGGCGAAATCCTCCACCAGCCGGAATCTCTCGCAGACCAGCATCATTTCGGGGTCCCAGCCCCCGTTGCGCTCGAAGTAGCGGCGGTGCCCGTCCCGCCAGCTTTCCAGCGTCTCGTCCTCGCCTTCGGCCAAGGCGAACTCGGCGTCCACGTCGCAGAAACGGCGCTGCGTGACCTCGGTCGTCTCGATCATCAGCGCCGGGCTGCCATCCCAGTTCAGCGCCACGTCGCGGCGGCCAACCACCGGCATCGGCTCCTCGTCGAAGTCGCGCAGCGCGCTGCAGGTCCCCGTCTTGGCGCCGGAGCGAACCAGTGCGATCAGCTCGGCGGAAAGCTCAGGGCCGTCACCGAAGCGGAAGCTCACGAGATCCGGGTCCCGAGCCTTCAATTCCTCCATCGTCACCATTGCCGCCTCACATCCGGAACACGCCGAAGCGCGTATCGGGAATCGGCGCGTTCAGCGCGGCGGAGAGGGAAAGCGCGAGCACTTCGCGGGTCTTGCGCGGATCGACGATGCCGTCATCCCAAAGCCGGGCCGAGGCATAGAGCGGATGCGCCTGTTCTTCGAAAGTGTCGCGCAAGGGCTGCTTGAAGGCCCACTCCTCTTCCTCGGTCCAGGGCTTGCCCTGACGTGCCAGCGCCTCGCCGCGCACCTGTGCCATGACGCCCGCCGCCTGCTCGCCGCCCATCACGCCGATCCGGCTCGCGGGCCAGGTCCACAGGAACCGCGGTGAATAAGCGCGGCCGCACATGCCGTAATTGCCGGCCCCGTAGGAGCCGCCGACGATCATAGTGACCTTGGGCACCTCGGTGGAGGCCACGGCCGTCACCAGCTTGGCGCCGTCCTTGGCGATGCCGCCCGCTTCGTATTTGCGGCCAACCATGAAGCCGGTGATGTTCTGCAGGAACACTAGCGGGATGCGCCGCTGCGAGCACAGCTCGACGAAATGCGCGCCCTTGAGCGCGGCCTCGGAGAACAGCACGCCGTTATTGGCGATGATCCCCACCGGCATGCCCATGATGTGCCCGAAGCCCGTCACCAGCGTCTCGCCGTAGCGCGGCTTGAACTCGTCAAGGCGCGAGCCGTCGAGCACGCGGGCCAGAAGCTCGCGGATGTCGTAGGGCTTGCGCGGATCGGCCGGGACGACGCCGAGGATCTCCTCCGGATCGTAGAGCGGCTCTTCGACGGCGCGCAGCACCACGCTGTCGGGCTTGCGACGGTTGAGCCCGGCCACCGCCTGACGCGCCAGCGCCAGCGCATGGGCGTCGTTGTCAGCGAGGTAGTCGGCCACGCCCGACAGCCGCGTGTGCACGTCGCCGCCACCGAGATCCTCGGCCGAGACGACCTCGCCGGTCGCGGCCTTTACCAGCGGCGGGCCGGCGAGGAAGATGGTGCCCTGCTCCTTCACGATGATGGTCACGTCCGACATGGCGGGGACATAGGCGCCGCCCGCGGTGCAGGAGCCCATCACCACGGCGATCTGCGGGATGCCCTTCCCGCTCATCCGGGCCTGGTTGTAGAAGATCCGGCCGAAATGATCGCGATCGGGGAACACCTCGTCCTGGTTGGGCAGGTTCGCGCCGCCCGAGTCGACGAGGTAGACGCAAGGCAGGTGGTTCTGCTCGGCGATCTCCTGCGCGCGCAGATGCTTCTTGACGGTCATCGGGTAGTAGGTGCCGCCCTTCACAGTGGCGTCGTTGCACACCACCATGACCTCCTGCCCCTCGACCCGGCCGATGCCGGCGATCATGCCGGCGCCCGGCGCCGCACCGTCATAGAGGCCATGCGCCGCCGTGGCGCCGATCTCCAGAAACGGGCTGCCCGGATCGAGCAGCCGGGTCACGCGATCGCGCGGCAACAGCTTGCCGCGCGAGACGTGCCGGTCGCGGGCCTTCGCGCCGCCGCCCGCACGCGCGGCCTCGACGGCCTCGCGCACGGTCTCGAGTGCGGCATTCTGCGCGGTCCGGTTTTCTCCGAAGGCTTCCGAGGAGGGCGACAGTGCCGAACGCAGCACCGCCATCAGCGCACCTTCGCCATCAGCTCGCGCCCGATCAGCATGCGGCGGATCTCCGAAGTGCCGGCGCCGATCTCCATCAGCTTGGCGTCGCGGAAGATCCGGCTCACCGCGCTTTCATTCATGAAGCCGGTGCCGCCCATCGCCTGCACCGCCTGATGCGCGACCACCATCGCCTCTTCGGAGGCATAGAGAACGCAGGCAGCGGCGTCGGCACGGGTCACGCGGCCTTCGTCGCAGGCACGGGCCACGGCATAGACATAGGCGCGGGCCGAGCCGAGCTTGGTGTAGATGTCGGCGATCTTGCCCTGCATTAGCTGGAAATCCCCGATCGGCTTGCCGAACTGCTTGCGCTCCGCGAGGTAGGGCATGATCTCGTCGAGGCAGGCCGCCATGATGCCGGTGCCGATCCCCGAGAGCACAACGCGCTCGTAGTCGAGGCCCGACATCAGCACGCGCACGCCGCCGCCGACCTGGCCCAGAACGTTCTCGTCGGGCACTTCCACGTTCTCGAACACCAGCTCGGCTGTGTTCGAGCCGCGCATGCCGAGCTTGTCGAAATGCTCGGAAGTCGAGAAGCCCTTCATGCCGCGTTCGATGATGAAGGCGGTGATGCCCTTGGAGCCCGCCTCGGGGTCGGTCTTGGCATAGACGACCAACGTCTCGGCATCGGGGCCGTTGGTGATCCAGTACTTGGTGCCGTTGAGCCGGTAGCCGCCGTCGATGCGATCGGCGCGCAGGCTCATCGACACCACGTCGGAGCCCGCCCCTGCCTCGGACATGGCCAGCGCGCCGACATGCTCGCCCGAGACCAGCTTGGGCAGGTATTTCTGCTTCTGCGCCTCGTTGCCGTTCAGCACGATCTGGTTGACGCAGAGGTTGGAATGCGCGCCGTAGCTCAGCGCGACACTGGCCGACGCGCGGGCGATCTCCTCGACCGCGACGACATGGGCCAGGTAGCCCATGTTCGCGCCGCCATACTCCTCGGGAACGGTGATGCCCAGAAGTCCGATATCACCCATCTCGCGCCACAGGTCGGCGGGAAACAGGTTGGATGCGTCGATCTCGGCGGCCCGGGGCTTCACCCGCTCCTGCGCCCAGCGATGCACCGTCTCGCGCAAGCTGTCGCCGTCTTCACCCAGATCGAACCTCATCGCGTGATCGAACATCTCTACCTCCCTATTCCGCCGCGACTTGCTGCGGCGTGTCATTCATGATCGCGGCGCGCAGCGCGTCGCGCATCGGCGCCGCCTGCTCCATCGCCGCGAGTTTCACCGGCCCGAAGCCACGGATCTGATCCGGCAGCTCCAGAAGCTTGAGGATCTCAGCGTCGCGCCCTTCTCCCAATCGCGCGAGCGCCAGATCCATGTCCTCCTCGTAAGCGCGGATCAGCGCCCTCTCGCGCCTACGCTCTTCGGTACGGCCAAAGACGTCAAGCGCCGTGCCGCGTAACCGCTTGCCCTGCGCCAGAAAACCGAACGCCTTGAGGATCCACGGCCCGAACTCGCGCTTCTTCGGCCGGCCCTCGGCATCCACGCCGGGCATCATGGGCGGCGCGAGGTTGAAGGCGATCTTGTAGTCGCCGTCGAACTGCTTCCTGAGGTTCTCGGAGAACTCGGGCCGGGTGAAGAGCCGCGCCACCTCATACTCGTCCTTGTAGGCGAGCAGCTTGGCGTAGTTCTGGGCCACCGCGCGGGCGATCTTGTCGGCTTGGGCATGGCCCTCCACCGCCGCGCGGACCTGCGCCACGCGGTCGGTGTAGCGCCGCGCCAGCTTCGCGTCCTGGTAATCGGTCAGGTGGCCGGTGCGATGCGCCACGAGCTGGTCGAGCGACATCTGCGCCTGCGGCAGATGCGGCGGCTCGTCGGTCTCGCCCATCTCGCGGATCACCCGCTCGGGCTCTGCCGCCATGACGCGGCCCCAGTCGAAGGCATCGAGGTTGGACTGCACCGCCACGCCGTTGAGGCGCACGGCCTCGGCGATCGCCTCGCGGCCCACCGGGATGAAACCCTGCTGCCAGGCATAGCCCAGCATCATGATGTTGACCGCGATCTCGTCGCCGCACAGCTCGCGCGCGACATGGGCGAAATCGTGGAAATGCTCCGAGGAGCGTACCGTCTTCTCCACCGCGCGCATGACGCCGGCCGAGCGGAAGTCGAAGTCGCGCTGGCGCACGAAGTCGGAGGTGGGCGATAGCTTGGTGCTCATCACCGCATGGGTGCGCTCCGCGTCGCACAGCGTGATGCCATCCTTCGACGCGGCCACGACGCTGTCCGCGGCGAGCAGCAGGTCGGCGGTGCCGGTCGCGATGCGCGGCGCCGTCGCGGGACGTTCATGGGTCGAGATGCGGATATGGCTCAGCACCGCCCCGCCCTTCTGCGCGAGACCGGCCATGTCGAGGATCATCGGCGACAGACCCTCCATATGCGCCGCCACGCCCAGAAGCGCCCCAATGGTCAGCACGCCGGTGCCGCCGACGCCGGTGACGGCGATGTTCCACGGCCGGGTGATCTCGGGCAGCGTCGGCTCGGGCAGGCCCGAGACATCGGGGCCTTCGGCGGCCGGGCGCTTGTGCAGCTTGCCGCCGCGCACGGTGACGAAGCTGGGGCAGAAGCCCTTGAGGCAGGAGAAGTCCTTGTTGCAGGCCGACTGGTTGATCTGGCGCTTGCGGCCCAGCTCGGTTTCCAGCGGCTCGACCGCGATGCAGTTCGACTGCACCGAGCAGTCACCGCAGCCTTCGCAGACCGCCGGATCGATATGCACGCGCATGTCCGGGTCCGGGGCCTTGCCGCGCTTGCGGCGGCGACGCAGCTCGGCGGCGCAGGTCTGGACATAGACCATGACCGTGACGCCCTCGATCTCGCGCAGCTCCTTCATCACCGCGTCGACATCGTCGCGGTGGCGGATCTCGGTGCCGGGGGCGAGGTCGACGCGGTCGTAATTCTCGGGATGATCCGAGAGCAGCACGATCTTCGCCACGTTCTCATGCGCGACCTGATGCGTCACCTGCTCGGGCGAGAGCGGACCGTCGACCTTCTGGCCACCGGTCATGGCGACGGCGTCGTTGTAGAGGATCTTGTAGGTGATGTTGGCCTTTGCCGCGACCGACTGGCGGATAGCGAGATGGCCCGAATGGAAGAAGGTGCCGTCGCCGAGGTTCACGAAGCGATGCTTCTCGTCGGTGAACAGGCCGATCGAGGTCCAGGGCACCCCTTCGGCGCCCATATGGGTGAAGGTCTCCGTATTCCGGTCCATCCACTGCACCATGTAGTGACAGCCGATCCCGGCCATCGCCTTGGAGCCTTCGGGCACCTTGGTCGAGGTGTTGTGCGGGCAGCCGGGGCAGTAATGCGGCAGCCGGGTGATCGGCGCCTCATGCGCGGCACCGCGCGCATGGCCCGCCTCGAGCCGGCGCAGCTCGGCCTCGATGCGGTCGTGCAGCCCTTCGGGCAGGTCGATATGCAAAAGCCGGTCGGCGATGGCGCGGCCGACCGAACCCACGGTGAGGCCCTGGCTCAGCGACAGGAAGGGCCGGTCCTTCTCATCATGCTTGCCGATGATGCGGGGCCGCACGTCGGCGCGCCAGTTGAAGAGCTGCTGCTTGATCTGGTTCTCGATGATCTCGCGGCGCTCTTCGACGATCAGCACCTCCTCGAGGCCTTCGGAGAAATGCCGGATGCCCTCGGGCTCCAGCGGCCAGGGCATGCGCACCTTGTAGAGGCGCAGGCCGATCGCCTTCCATTCCTCCGGTCCCAGCCCCATCTCGGCCAGCGCCTGGCGCACGTCCTCATAGGCCTTGCCCGAAGCGACGATGCCGAAGCGGGCATCGGGCGTGTCGATCGTCACCTGATCGACGCGGTTGGCGCGGGCAAATGCCAGCGCGGCGAAACCCTTGTGCTCCTGCAGCCGCTCATCCTGCACCAGCGGCGGATCGGGCCAGCGGAGGTTGAGCCCGCCCTCGGGCATCTCGAAATCGGTCGGCCGGAGGAACTGCCGCCGCTCTTGGCCGAGATCGATCACGGTGGAGGTCTCGACCGTCTCGGAGATCACCTTGAAGCCGACCCAGCAGCCCGAGTAGCGCGACATGGCGATGCCCAGCAGCCCGAGTTCGAGGAACTCGTGCACCGAGCTGGGATAGAGCATCGGCATCAGCGCCGAGATGAAGGCGTGATCCGACTGGTGCGGGATCGAGGAGGATTTGCAGGTATGGTCGTCCCCGGCGATGGCGAGGACGCCGCCCTGCGCAGAGGTACCCGCGGCATTGGCATGCTTGAGCACGTCGCCCGAGCGGTCGACGCCGGGGCCCTTGCCGTACCACATCCCGAGCACGCCGTCCTTGCGGGCGCCGGGCGACAGGTGCAGCTGCTGGCTGCCCCAGACGGCGGTGGCCGCGAGATCCTCGTTCACGCCGGGCTGGAACTTGATGTCGAGCGGGTCGAGGTGCCTCTTCGCCGCCATCAGCTGCTGGTCGTAGCCTCCCAGCGGCGAGCCGCGATAGCCCGAGATGAAGGTGCCGGTGTTCAGCCCCGCGGCGCGGTCGCGCCGCATCTGGGTCATCGGCAGGCGCACGAGCGCCTGAATTCCGGTGATGAAGACATGACCGGTTTCGGCCGTATATTTGTCGTCGAGCGACATTAGCGCGGTCATGCGCCCCTCCCCTGGCTTATGACAGGGAAAGTCTAGCGCCGCTTCGGCGAAACACGGTCACCGTTTTTTCAAGAGGTTGTGCAAAATGGCGTGACACCGTCACCCGATCAGACGCCAGAGGGGGACCATGTCACCAAGAGGCCTTGGATCCTCTTTAGGCATCCATCAGCGGCATAGATCCTGCCGGTGATCACAGAGGCGGTTCGATGCCCTCCGCTTCAAGCCAAACGGCCTGTTTGGTGGAACAACGGGAAGTGCAGACGCGCGCCGGTTCGACCCGGCGCGCGTCTCGATTCGTGTCTCAGCCGACGCTGGCGAGCAGGCTCGCATTGCCGCCCGCCGCGGTGGTGTCGACGCAGACATGACGCTCGAGGAAGAGCCGCGACGGCGTGTCTTCCTCGGACAGGAGCGGAATCCGACGACCCTCGCGCCCGGCCAGCGCCGCTCGCACCGGGCGCAGCGCCTCGGCACCGCCGCGCAACGCCACCGCGTCGAAGCCGTTCAGCGTGCCGAGCGCCTCCGCCTCCAGCACCCCGTCGAGGCAGCCTTCGCCAGACAGCCCCGGCGCCACGCCGACGGCGGCGCATCCGGCAGCCTTGGCCATCTCGATCTGCGCCTGCGCCTCCTCGGCCGAAGGGCCGAGGCAGAGCACCGTACCGCGCGGCACCACCGAAAGGCGGTTCGACTCGCCGGTCGGGCCCGGCAGGGTGACGGTGTCGCGCCGATCCGGGTCCGACGTAGCGACGTCGAGGAGTGCCTGCACTTTTTTGCTGGGCACCGCGCGACCATTGGCGGCCGGCGAGGCGATCCGCATCGGCTCGGTGAAGCGCGCGACGTAGCGCGGTCCACCGGCCTTGGGCCCGGTGCCCGAAAGCCCCTCGCCGCCGAAGGGCTGGGAGCCGACGATGGCGCCGATCTGGTTGCGGTTGACGTAGAGGTTGCCGACATGCACCCGCCGCGTCACCTGCTCGACCCGCTCATCGATCCGCGTGTGCAGCCCGAAGGTCAGCCCGTAGCCGGTGGCGTTGACCGCATCGATCACCTCGTCGATCTCGCCCGCCTTGAAGGTAGCAACGTGCAGAACCGGGCCGAAGATCTCGCGCTCAAGCTCCTCGATGCCGTTCAACCGGATCAGCGCCGGGCCGACATAGAAGCCGGTTTCGGGCGTCTCGAGCTGCCACATCAGGCGGCCCTCGGCGCGGGCCTTCTCGATATGCTCGACGATGCCCTTTTCGGCGCGCGCGTCGATCACCGGGCCGACATCGGTGGAATGCTTCCACGGATCGCCGATCCCCATCTCCTCGGCCGCGCCCTTGAGCATTTCGAGGAAATGCTCGGCGATGTCTTCCTGAAGGTAGAGCATCCGAAGCGCGGAGCAGCGCTGGCCCGCCGACTGGAAGGCCGAGGCGACGATGTCGCGTACCGCCTGCTCGGGCAGCGCGGTGGAATCGACGATCATCGCGTTGAGCCCGCCCGTCTCGGCGATGAGCGGCGCGGTCGGGTCCATGTTGGCGGCCATCGCGCGATCGATACCGATCGCGGTCTCGGTCGAGCCGGTGAAGCACACGCCCGCGATGCGCGGGTCGGAGGTGATCGCAGCGCCCACCACCTTGCCCGCCCCGGGCAGGAGCTGCAGCGCATCGCGCGGCACACCCGCTTCGTGCAACAGTCGCACGCCAAGCGCTGCGGTGAGCGGCGTCGCCTCGGCCGGTTTCGCCAGCACGGCATTGCCAGCCGCGAGAGCGGCGGCGACCTGGCCGGTAAAGATCGCCAGCGGGAAGTTCCACGGGCTGATGCAGGCGAAGGTGCCCCGCGCCGGGTCCTTCAGCTCCTCGCCGCGCGCGGCGTAGTAGCGCAGGAAGTCGACCGCCTCGCGCAGCTCGGCCACGGCGTCCTTGGGCGTCTTGCCCGCCTCGCGCGCGGTGAGAGCGAAGAACTCGTGGGCGTTTTCCTCGAACAGGTCGGCCGCCTTGCGCAGTGCTGCCCCGCGGGTCGAGGCCGGGGCCTGCCAGCGCCGGGCATGGGCGATCGCCGTTTCCACGTCGGCTTCCGAGGCCATCATCACTTCGCCCACCACGTCCGACGGGTCGGCCGGGTTTGTGACGGGTATGGTCTCGCCGCCCTCGGGCGCCTCCTCGGTGGCGAGGATCGGCTCGGAGCGCCACTTGGTGTCGCGGAATGCCGCGCGACCGGCGTCGAACTCGGCCAGCGCGTCCACCGCCGTCAGGTCCCAGCCGCGCGAGTTCTCGCGCTCCGGCTGGAACAGCGCGCGCGGATCGCGCAGCTCCTTCGGGCGCGGCCCGCCCAGCTTCTCGAACGGATCGGCGGCGACCACCTCGGCGGGCACGTTCTCGTCGACGATCTGGTTGACGAAGGATGAGTTGGCGCCGTTCTCGAGCAGGCGACGCACCAGATAGGCCAGCAGGTCGCGATGCGCGCCGACGGGGGCATAGATCCGCAGCCGGGTACCTGCCTCCATCTGCTTGTCATGCAGCGCCTCGCCCATGCCGTGCAGGCGCTGGAACTCGAAATCCCGGCGCTCGCCCGCCATCTCCATGACGGCGGCGACGGAATGGGCGTTGTGGGTGGCGAACTGCGGATAGATCCGATCGGTCATGCCCAGCAGACGATGCGCGCAGGACAGCCAGGCCACGTCGGTCGCGGCCTTCTCGGTGAAGACCGGGAAATCCTCCAGCCCTTCGACCTGCGCCCGCTTGATCTCGGTGTCCCAGTAGGCGCCCTTCACGAGCCGCACCATGATCTTGCGGTCGAGCTTCTCGGAAAGCGCGTAGAGCCAGTCGAGCACGCCGCCGACGCGACGCCCGTAAGCCTGCACCACCACGCCAAATCCGTCCCAACCGGCCAGCTCGGGGTCGGACAGCACCGCCTCGATGATGTCGAGCGACAGGTCGAGGCGATCGGCCTCCTCGGCATCGACATTGAGACCCATGTTCCCCGCCTTGGCGGCGCGGGCGAGCTTGGCCAGTCGCGGTACCAGCTCCTCCATGACCCGCTCGCGCTGGGCCTCCTCGTAGCGCGGGTGCAGCGCCGAAAGCTTGACCGAGATGCCGGGATTGTCGCGGATGTCCTTCGACGTCGCTTCCCGCGAGATCCGGGCGATGGCGGTCTCGTAGCTTCGCATGAAGCCCGCGGCATCCTTGGCGGTCAGCGCCGCTTCGCCCAGCATGTCGTAGGAATAGGTAACGCCCTTCCTGGCCGGACCCTGGCTGCGCTTGATCGCCTCGTCGATATCGCGGCCGAGCACGAAGGTCTTGCCCATCTCACGCATGGCGGCATGGGTCGCGGCACGGATCACCGGCTCCCCCAGACGCTTGATGGCGCGGCGCAGCACGAGGCCCAGCCCATCGCCCTTCTCGTCGAGCACCTTGCCGGTCAGCATCAGCGCCCAGGTCGAGGCATTGACCAGCGGCGAGGCGGCACGGCCGAGATGGGCGCTCCAGTCGGAGGGCGTGATCTTGTCGTCGATCAGCGCGTCGATGGTCTTGGAGTCCGGCACGCGCAGCAGCGCCTCGGCAAGGCACATCAGCGCGATGCCCTCGCGGGTCGAAAGCCCGTATTCCGCGAGGAAGGCCTCCATGATCCCGGGGCGGGTGTCGGTGCGGATCGCGCGCACCAGCGCGGCGCCACGACGGGTGGCTGCGGCGCGGGTTTCGGGCGTGATCGGGTCGCGCGCCATCAGATCCGCGAGCACCTCCGCTTCGTCGCGTCGATGATCGGCACGGATGCGCTGGCGCAGATCGTCAAGCTCGCTCATGGGCGGTCCCCTCTTGTGCATGTGTCCTCTCCATCCTATTCCTGAACAGCTAAGGCGCGTTTCCCGAAGATCGACGGAAAACGCGCCTTTTGCGCTGATTTCTTCGACTTTTGCGGGACGAACGATGAGCAATTCCGACACCGGCAGCCATCTCGACCGCACCGACTACCGCATACTCGCCGAATTGGCAGCAAATGCTCGGCTTCCGGTCACCGAACTGGCGGCCCGGGTCGGGCTGTCGAAATCGCCCTGCCAGGTGCGGTTGAAACGGCTGCAGGAAAAGGGCGTGATTCGCGGCTTTAGGACGGTGATAGACCCCGCCAAGCTCGGCCTCGACCACGTGGCCTTCGTCGAGGTGCGGCTCATGGACACCACCGAGAAATCGCTCGCCGCCTTCAACGCGGCGGTCCGGATGATCACCGAGGTCGAACAGTGCCACCTGATCGCCGGCAGTTTCGATTACCTGCTCAAGGTCCGCACCCGCGACATCCGCAGCTACCGCGAGGTGCTGGGCAGCAAGATCTCGGCGCTGCCCGGAGTCGCGGGCACCTCCACCTATGTCTCGATGCAGCCGATCATCGACGACACGATGTGAGCGCTCACCATCGCGTCATCGCGGCGCCGCGCGATGGACGCCCGGAGCGGCAGCCGCGATGATATGCCGTCTTCAAGAAAGCCCCTCGCATGCTCGACTCCGCCGCCCGCCGCCTGATCGATCCCGCATTGAACAGGGCAGGCCGGCGTCTCGCGGCGCTGGGCGCCACGGCCGACGCGGTGACGCTGGCCGGGCTCGCGCTGGGTCTTCTCGCGGCGGCACTGATCGCGCTGGGGGCGCCGGGCTGGGCGCTGTTGCCGCTTCTTGCGTCGCGCGTGGCCGATGGGCTCGACGGGGCGGTGGCGCGGGCCACGCGGCGTAGCGACTGGGGTGGCTATCTCGACATCGCCTGTGACTTCGCCTTCTACGGCGCGGTGCCGCTCGGCTTCGTCCTGGCAGATCCGGAGGCGAACGGTCTGGCGGGGGCGTTCCTGCTCGCGGCCTTCTACTTCAACGGCACGACGTTCCTAGGCTACGCGATCCTCGCCGAAAAGCGGGGCATGCAGACCCGCGCGCAGGGCATCAAGTCGCTCTACTTCTCGAACGGCTTGCTCGAAGGCACCGAGACGATCGCCTTCTTCGTGCTGATCTGCCTGTTTCCCGGCGGTTTTCCGCCATTGGCGGCAATATTTGCCTCTTTGTGTTACATCAGCGGCACAGTCCGGATTATTGGAGCAAGAGCCCTGTTCCGGACATGAGATTAAACTGGCACCGGTAGGATGGACCTTCAGTCGAAGGGCTCCGTGGCGGATTCGCCCCGGGACCAGTGATCTTTGAGGAGCGCCGAACTTTGACTTCCGTCTCCGAGGCAGTTTGGGAAGACACCCGGACGATCTATGCTGCCCCGGCAGGTCCCGCGGCCAGAACCGCCGCCTTGACCGAAGTGATCGCCGGAACCTCCGTCGCCGCCCCGACCATTCCCGCTGCCGCGCCGCGCCCGGAAGGCGGGATGACGCTGGCCAAGCGGACGCTCGACCTGTCGATGGCGCTGCTGCTCATCGCCCTCCTTTGGCCGCTCATGCTGGGACTCTGCGCGCTGCTGCTGGTGGCCGAGGGTCGACCGATCTTCTTCCTGCACGACCGGATGAGCACCCCCACCCGCCGTTTCAAGCTGATCAAGTTCCGGACGATGCGCTGCCACGGCACCAATGGTGGCGTGACCGGGGGTGACAAGGCGGACCGGATCTCCAAGCTGCAGCGCTTTCTCCGGCGCAGCCGTGCCGACGAGCTGCCGCAGCTGTGGAACGTGCTGAAGGGCGACATCTCGCTGGTCGGGCCGCGCCCGCCGATGCCCTATTATGTCGACGCTTATCCCGAGCTCTATGGCGAGGTGCTGAAGTCGCGCCCCGGGATCACCGGCCTCGCGACGCTGCGCTTCCACGCGCATGAGGAGGCCATCCTCGCGACCTGCACCACGGCGAGCGCGACCGACCGCGTCTATCGGCGCCGCTGCATCCACCGCAAGGCCCGGCTCGATCTGATCTATCAGGCCCGCCGAACCATCTGGATGGATCTGCGCCTGATCGGCGAGACAGCGCTGAACGTGGTGCGCCCGCGGCGCAGGCGGGCGAAGTGGTCCCAGAAGAACCGCCGGAAGGCTGCCCGCAGTTGATACCGCTCGACCTGAGGGGCGGCTCTCGCGAGCCACCCATGTCAGGCTTCGGACCGATCCCTCAGTCGCGATAGCCGTTCGGATTGCGCGACTGCCAAGCCCAGTGGCTTTCGACCATCTCCCGCAGCCCGTGCTTCGCCTGCCAGCCGAGGGCCTGCGTGGCGCGGGCCGGATCGGCATGGATCGCGGCGATGTCGCCCGAGCGGCGTGGCGCGATCTCGTAGGGCAGATCACGTCCCGCTGCCTCGCAGAAGGCCTGCAGCATTTCCCGGACCGAGTATCCCTGACCTGTCCCGATGTTGAAGGCCTGCGTCCCGATGGTCCCGACGCTGTGGTCGAGCGCGGCGATATGTGCCCGTGCCAGGTCGACCACGTGGATGTAGTCGCGCACGCCGGTGCCGTCCGGCGTCGGATAGTCGTCGCCGAAGATCCGCAACCGCTCGAGCCGGCCAGCCGCGACCTGCGCGATATAGGGCATCAGGTTGTTGGGAATTCCGGCGGGATCTTCGCCGATCCGCCCGGAGGCATGGGCACCCACCGGGTTGAAGTAGCGTAGTAGGATGACCGACGCCGCGGCGTTGGCGCGGGCCCAGTCGCTCAGCACCTGCTCGGCGATCCGCTTGGTCCAGCCATAGACATTTGTCGGAGCAAGCGGGTGATCCTCGGTGCAGGGCAGCGCCTGCGGTTCACCATAGACCGTGGCCGAGGAGGAAAAGATGATGCGCTCGCAGCCAACGGTCTCCATGGCGCGCAGCAGCGACAGCGTACCGGAGACGTTGACGTCGTAATATTCCAGCGGCTTCTCGCCGCTCTCGCCCACCGCCTTGAGCCCGGCGAAGTGAATCACTGCCTCGGGCCGAATTTCCGCCACGACACGACCCAGCGCCGTCTCGTCCCTGACATCGAGTTCGAAGGCCTGCAGCGCCCCTTGTGGCACCAGTTCTCCGACCCGGCGCAGCGCCTCGGGCGCGCCATTCGAATAATTGTCGACACAGGTCACTTCGTGACCCCGCTCCAAAAGCTCAACCAGCGTATGGCTGCCGATATAGCCCGCCCCACCCGTCACCAGAACTCGCATGCACTAACTCCGAAATTGCTGCCCAAGCTGTAGCCGAGCGGCTCGGGGGTGACCAGAAGCCGGGTGTCGGTCGATGCGGATACGGCGGTGCTGCCCAGGATTGTGGCATCCCCTTGGCCCGCTCGCTGCGCAGTGCTGCAGGCGAACGAGGGCTCGGGCCTTCGACAGAGCCGAGCAGTCGCGGCGACGAGAAGGGGCGGCCCGGCATCGCCGGTCCGCCTCCGTCCGAAGTCGCAGCTCAGACACCGCTGGCCGGGATGCCCGTCCGCTCCACCGGGCGCGGCGCGGTGAGCGCCTTCCACGAGGACAGTGCCCGGTTCACCGGCCCCTGCGGCGGCCGGGCGATAAAGGCGCCGTGCCCTTCGCGGGCATGCAGTTCGCCATCCATCACCGAGACATGGCCGCGGCTCAGAACATAGCGCGGTAGACCTTTCACCTGCTGCCCCTCGAACACGTTGTAGTCGATCGCCGAGACCTGGCTTCCGGCGGTGATCGTCTTCGCCTTCTCGGGATCCCAGACGACGATATCGGCATCCGCGCCGACCAGGATCGCGCCCTTGCGCGGATAGCAGTTGAGGATCTTGGCCGCGTTGGTCGAGGTCACGGCCACAAACTCGTTCATCGTGATCCGCCCGGTCACCACCCCATGCGTCCAGAGCATAGGCATCCGGTCCTCCAGCCCGCCGGTGCCGTTCGGGATCTTGGTGAAGTCGCCCACGCCGTTGCGCTTCTGTTCGGTGGTGAAGGCACAGTGGTCTGTCGCCACCACCGACAGCGTGCCCGAGGCGAGGCCCGCCCAGAGGCTGTCCTGGTGACGCTTGTCGCGGAAGGGTGGCGACATCACCCGGCGGGCGGCATGGTCCCAATCGGGGTGGGCATATTCGCTCTCGTCGAGGGTCAGGTGCTGGATCAGCGGCTCGCCCCAGACCCGCTTGCCCAACATCTTGGCGCGGCGGATCGCTTCATGCGCCTCCTCGCAGGAGACGTGCACGACATAGAGCGGCACGCCCGCCATGTCGGCGATCATGATCGCGCGGTTAGTGGCCTCGCCCTCGACCGAGCTGGGCCGCGAATAGGCATGCGCCTCGGGGCCGGTGTTGCCCTCGGCCAGGAGCTTGGCCTGCAATTCGGCCACCACGTCGCCGTTCTCGGCATGCACGAGCGGGATCGCCCCGAGCTCGGCGCAGCGACGGAAGCTGGCGAAGAGCTCGTCGTCATTGACCATCAAGGCGCCCTTGTAGGCCATGAAGTGCTTGAAGGTGGTGATGCCATGCTCCCGCACCACCGTTTCCATCTCGTCGAAGACCTGCCGGTCCCACCAGGTCACCGCCATGTGGTAGGAATAGTCGCAGGCCGCCTGCCCCGACTTGTTGTGCCAGACCTTCAGCGCGTCGAGCAGGCTCTGCCCCGGGCTCGGCAGTGCGAAATCGACCACCATGGTGGTGCCGCCCGCCAGCGCGGCACGGGTGCCGGAACCGAAATCATCGGTCGAATGAGTGCCCATGAAGGGCATCTCGAGATGCGTGTGCGGGTCGATGCCGCCGGGCATCACGTAGCAGCCGGTCGCATCCAGCGTCTCGTCCCCGGTCAGCCCCGGCCCGATCGCGGCGATGCGGCCGTCCTCGATCAGCAGATCCGCCTCGTAGGTCAGATCGGCGGTGACGATCGTGCCGTTCCTGATGACCGTTGAGCCCATGTCGTTCCCTCTCCGTCATGCCCGGCCCATTTTCAAAGGGCCGTGGCGCATCCCGGAGCCCGCGCGCAAAACGCGCGCGCCCCGGCTCGAAAGGGTGTCTGGGCGATCGGGGGCGGCGGCGCGGTCTCGGCCGGCATCGCCCCCTGCCCCGGATCAGCTCGACGGGCGCGGCCCGACGCTTCCGTCGTCGTTCTCGCAGATCGGCACGCCGTTCTCGTCGCGCACCGGGTAGCCGCTGAGCGGCTCCGTGCGTTCGATCGAGAACAGGTAGCAGCCGTCACCGTTCTGGAACACGGCCGAGGGCGGCGTGCCCGGCAGCAGCGCCGAGGTCACCTGCTCGGGAGGCGTGCCCAGCTCGCGCGGATTGCTGGCGGTGATGGCGCCGGCGGTGGGGGCCGGTGCGGCGGCGGCGCTCGACGTCGAGCTCGAGTTGCTCGAGGAGGCGCCCGAGGACAGCGGCGCGGTGGTGACCTGAGCGGGCGCCTGCAGCGGCGTGGGCGCGGGCCGCGGCGCGGGTGCCGGGGCGGCCTGCGTGGTGGGGGCCGGGAATACCGGCGCGGGTTGAACCACCGCCGTGGTCGGCACTTCGGCGCAGGCTGCGAGAAGCGGCAGCACCGCCAGCGCGGGCAGCAGTCGGGGCATTCTGGTCATCGGGCTCTCCTGAAACTCTGGCTTGTCGATCCAGAGAGGCCGGTCGGGGGGTAGGTCAAGCCCCGGCGCCTCATGAAACCACCTCCGCCGCCTCGATCACGGCGTGAAACAGCACGTCGCAGCCCGCGGTCGCCCAGTCCGGGGTGATCTCCTCGGCCTCGTTATGGCTCAGCCCGTCCTTGCACGGGCACATCACCATCGCGGTCGGCGCGACGCCCGCGATCCAGCAGGCGTCGTGCCCCGCACCGGACACGATGTCGCGATGCGAATAGCCCAGCCGTTCGGCCGCAGCGCGGACCATGCCGACGCAGCCGGGGTCGAAGGTGACCGGGTCGAAATGGCCCACCGGCTCGATCTCGATCCCGAGGCCGAGATCGGCCGCGATGCGGGCTGCCTCCGTCTCAACCGCCGCGCGCATCGCGTCGAGCTTGGCTTGATCGGGGGAACGGATATCGACAGTGAACACTGCGCGGCCCGGGATCACGTTGCGCGAGTTGGGCCAGACATTGGCCTGTCCGACCGCGCCGACGGCATCGGGCTGGTGCTCCATGGCGATGCGGTGCACGGCCTCGGTGATCCGGGCCATGCCCAGCCCGGCATTGACCCGCATGTGCATCGGCGTGGAGCCGGTGTGGCTCTCCTTGCCGGTCAGCCGGATCTCCAGCCACCACAGCCCCTGCCCATGCGTGACGACGCCGATATCGCGGCCCTCGGCCTCGAGGATCGGGCCCTGCTCGATATGCAACTCGAACAGCGCGTGGATGTCGCGCGCACCGACCTCCTCCTCGCCCTTCCAGCCGATCCGCTCCAGCTCATCGCCGAAGCGTTTCCCCTCGGCATCCGCGCGGGCATGGGCCCAGTCGAGATCGTGCCGTCCCGCGAACACGCCCGAGGCCAGCATCGCCGGCGCGAAGCGCGTCCCCTCCTCGTTGGTCCAGTTGACCACCACGATCGGCCGGCGGGTCCGGATCTCCATGTCGTCGAGGGTGCGGATGATCTCGAGCCCGCCGAGCACGCCGAGCACGCCGTCATACTTGCCCCCCGTGGGCTGGGTATCGAGGTGGCTGCCGACATAGACCGGCGCGGCATCGGGATCGGTCCCCTCGCGACGGGCGAACATGTTGCCCATGGCGTCGACGCCCATCGTCAGCCCGGCGGCGGCGCTCCAATCAGCGAAGAGCGCCCGGCCCTCGGCATCCACATCGGTCAGCGCCTGCCGGTTGTTACCCCCCGCTACGCCGGGGCCGATCTCGGCCATCCGCATCAGGCTGTCCCACAACCGCATGCCGTCGATCTTGAGGTTTTCGCCGAGTGCGGACATGGGGGTCTCCTCGTCTGCTGGATCGTGCGGCATCGGTCCGGGACCGATTTGACCGCTCGGTCAAAATCACGCTATCAAAGCCGCGACGTCAGTCAAGTTTCGGGTGGCACCAAGCGACGCCGCGCGCGAAACGATGCGAAACGTGGCAGCTGGCGGTCCGGTCCGCCCGATCGGCAGGAGCGGCAATGACCGACACCCCCCCGCAGACCCGGATTCAGGCCCGTAACCGCGCCGCCATTCTCGAAGCCGCGCTCGAGGTTTTCGCGGCGCGCGGGTTCCGCGGCGCGACGCTCGACCGGATCGCGCAGGCGGCGGGCCTGTCCAAGCCGAACCTGCTCTACTACTTCCGCTCCAAGGAAGCGCTGCATCTGGCGATCCTTCAGGACCTGCTCGAGCTATGGCTGGCCCCGCTGCGCGCGATGGACCCCGAGGGCGAGCCGCGCGCGCAGATCATGGGCTATGTACGCAAGAAGCTGGAGATGAGCCGGGACCACCCGCGCGAAAGCCGGCTCTTCGCAAACGAGATCCTGCAGGGCGCACCGCGCGCGCGGCCCGTTCTCGAGGGCGAGTTGAAGGCGCTGGTCGACGAAAAGGCGGCGGTGATCTCCGGCTGGGCCGCGGCTGGCCGGATTGGCCCGGTCGACCCGCACCACCTGATCTTCTCGATCTGGGCGCTTACCCAGCACTACGCCGATTTCGAGGTGCAGGTGCGCGCCATCATGGGCGACACCGACCCCTACCCCGGCGCCGAGGCCTGGCTGGAGCGCGTATTCGGCGCCATTCTGGACATTCCGCATCACGGCCCTTGAAGTCGGACTTCGGCGGGCGCATCTAGGCGCATCGTCATCTTGGCCGCTTCCATGCATGCCCCGACACACGCCGCTCCGCGCGGCTCCGCCCCCTCCGCCACCGCAGCCCTCACCCTCGGCGCCCTCGGCGTCGTTGTGGGCGATATCGGCACCTCGCCGATCTATGCCCTGCGCGAGGGCCTCAGCGCCGCGCGCGGCGAACGAGGCATCCCCCCGGACGAGGCCGTCATCGGCACGGTCTCGCTCCTGATCTGGCTGCTGGTCGGGGTCGCCACGCTGAAATACGTGGTGCTGATGCTCCGCGCCGACAACAACGGCGAAGGCGGCACGCTGTCTCTTCTGGCGCTCGCGACCCGCGCGGTCGGGCGACGCGGTCGCGTCCTGATGGCGCTGGGCATCCTCGGCACCGCGCTGTTCTTCGGCGACGCGATGATCACCCCCGCGATCTCGGTGCTTTCGGCCGTGGAGGGGGTGACCCTGCTTGCGCCGGACTTCGCGCCTTGGGTGATCCCCACCGTGCTGCTGATCCTCTGTGCGCTGTTCTGGGCCCAACGCGGCGGCACGGGCGGCGTATCGCGATGGTTCGGGCCGGTGATGCTGGTCTGGTTCCTGACCCTCGGGGGCCTCGGCGCGGTCTCGGTGGCGCGTCACCCCGAGATCCTCGCCGCGCTGAGCCCCCTGCCCGGGCTGACGCTGCTTTGGCATGGCGGCGGCGCGGTGGTGCCGATCCTCGGCGCGGCCTTCCTGGCGGTGACCGGGGCGGAGGCGCTCTATGCCGATATGGGCCATTTCGGCCGCCGGCCGATCCGGCTCGCCTGGACCGGGATCGCGCTGCCCTGCCTGCTGCTGAGCTATGCCGGGCAAGGCGCGCTGGTGCTGTCGGACCCGGCGGCGGCCCGCGATCCCTTCTTCCTGCTGGCCCCGAACTGGGCGCTGCCGGGGCTAGTCGGCCTCGCGACGCTGGCCACGGTGATCGCCAGCCAAGCGGTCATCACCGGCGCCTTCTCCTTCGCCTACCAGGCGATGCAGCTGGGCCTGCTGCCGCGCATGGCGGTGCGCCATACCTCGGAGACCCAGCGCGGCCAGATCTACCTGCCGCGGATCAACGTCATCCTTTTGGTCTGCGTAGTGATCCTGGTGCTGAGCTTCGGCAGTTCCTCGCGCCTCGCCGCCGCCTATGGAATCGCGGTGACCGGCGAGATGCTGATCACCACCATGCTGGCCTATGTGGTGATGCGGCGGGTCTGGCATTGGTCGCGCGGCGTCGCGCTGCCGCTGACCGGAGTGATCCTCGTGGTCGAGTCGGCGCTGTTCGCGGCCAACATGACCAAATTCGCGGATGGCGGTTACGTGCCGCTCGGCGTCGCCGTGGTGCTGTGCATCATCATGGCCTCGTGGCTGCGCGGCTCGATCATCGTGCAGGACCGCTCGCGCGCGCGGGGCGTGACGATGGAATCGCTGGTGACGTCGCTCTCCCGGTCCAGCCGGCTGCGGCACGTCCACGGCACGGCCGTGTTCCTGACCGCCGAACCGGTCATGGCGCCGCCGGCGCTGCTGCACAACATCAAGCATAACGGCGTGCTGCACGAGCGCACCTATGTCGTGACCGTCGCGATCGCCGACCGGCCGCATCTCGACGCGCAATCCTCGCTGGTGGTCGAGCCGCTGGCCGAGGGGATCACCCGGGTGCATGTCACCTTCGGCTACATGGACCCGCCCAACATCGCCCGGGCGCTGCGCCGCCGGCTCCGCTTCGACATCAACGCCACCTCGTTCTTCCTCAACAGGCGCAGCGTGCTGCTGTCGGACCGGCCCGGCATGGCCCGCTGGCGCAAGAAGATCTTCATCGGCCTGACCCGCACCGCCTCGGCAGCGCATGACCATTACCACCTGCCCTCCGACCGGGTGATCGAACTGGGGCAGCAGATCAGCCTCTGAGACCTATTCGGCGGCCTGCGCCATCGGGTTGTTGGGATGGGTGGTCCAGTCGCCATGCTCGCCCGACACCATGCGGCCGGTCCGTGGGTCGAGGCTGCCCGGTGCCATCGGCACCATGTCGATGCAGTTCTCGACCGGGCAGACATCGACGCACAGGTTGCAGGCAACGCATTCGGCGTCGATCACCTCGAAGACCCGGTCCGGGGTCATCGCGATAGCCTGGTGGCTGGTATCCTCGCAGGCAGCGTAGCAGCGGCCGCACTTGATGCAGAGCGACTGGTCGATCCGCGCCTTGGCGACGTAGTTCAGGTTGAGATTCTTCCAGTCGGTGACGTTCGGCACCGCGGCGCCGACGAAATCCGCCGTGGAGCGGTAGCCCTTTTCGTCCATCCAGTCCGACAGGCCGGCGCAAAGCTCTTCGACGATGCGGAAGCCGTAGGTCATCGCCGCGGTGCAGACCTGCACGGTGCCGGCGCCTAGCACCATGAACTCGGCCGCGTCGCGCCAGGTGGTGATGCCGCCGATGCCCGAGATCGGCATGCCGCGGGTCGCCTCGGCGCGGGCGATCTCGGAGACCATCGACAGCGCGATCGGCTTCACCGCGGGGCCGCAATAACCGCCATGGCTGCCCTTGCCATCGATCGTCGGTTCGGGTGCCATCCGGTCGAGATCAACCGCCGTGATCGAGTTGATGGTGTTGATCAGCGACACCGCGTCGGCACCGCCGCGCCGCGCCGCCTCGGCCGGTTTGCGGATGTCGGTGATGTTGGGTGTCAGCTTCACGATGACGGGGCGGTCGTAATACTGCTTGCACCAGCGCGCGACCATCTCGATGTATTCGGGCACCTGCCCCACCGCCGAGCCCATGCCGCGCTCGCTCATGCCATGCGGGCAGCCGAAGTTGAGCTCGATCCCGTCGGCATTGGTCTCCGCCACCCGCGGCAGGATCGCCTTCCAGGCCGCCTCCTCGCAGGGCACCATGATCGAGGCGATCAGGGCGCGCTCAGGGTAGTCGGCCTTGACCCGCGCCATCTCCTCGAGATTGGTCTCGAGATCGCGATCGGTGATCAGCTCGATGTTGTTGAGCCCGAGCACCCGGCGGTCGGGCCCGTGCAGCACGCCGTAGCGCGGGCCGTTGACGTTGACCACCGGCGGCCCTTCGGCGCCCAGCGTCTTCCAGACCACCCCGCCCCAGCCGGCCTCAAAGGCGCGGCGGACGTTGTATTCCTTATCCGTGGGCGGTGCCGAGGCGAGCCAGAACGGATTGGGGCTTTCGATGCCCAGGAACCGGGTGGTCAGGTCGGCCATCTCGTCATCCTTTCGGTGGTGCCGCGTGCATCACGACGGTGTTGCGCTCGCTGTCGAGGAACATCGCGAAACGTTCGGTATCGCTCCAAGGCAGCTCGGTGGGGTTGGACACGAAGCGCACCCCTTCGCTCTTCAGCCGCGCGGCCTCGGCATCGACATCCTCGCATTCGAGGTAGAGCGCCGGCACCTCCTCGGAGAAGCTCAGCTCGTGGCGCCGCGCGAACTGGATCTTGGTGCGGGTGCCGGGCAGCTGCATCATGATCATGCGCCAGTCGTCATCGAGCTCGGCATCGAGCGCGACCTCCATGCCGATCGTATCACGATAAAAGGCCAGTGCGCGGTCCTGATCGTCGACCGGAAGCGGCAGGAGGAAGATACCGGTGAATGCCATTTGTCTATTCCGTGAGTGAGCCGTGGATGTCTTCGGCGGCATCCCGACCTTGCGCCACGGCCGTGACGGTCAGGTCGTCGCCACCCGCGGCACAGTCGCCGCCGGCCCAGACCTTGTCCATGGTGGTGCGGCCGCAACCCTGCGTCACAACCTTGCCATGAGCGGTTTCGACGCCACTCGTCTCACCGATGCGCTGTCCCACGGCGCGGAACATCTGGTCGGCCGGCAGTGTGAAGCGCTCTCCCGTGGGCCGAAGACCCTCGGGTCCCTCCGCCATCCGTTCGAACACCACGCCGGTCAGCCGCCCCTCGCCCTCGAGCGCGACCGGCGCCGCCTCGAACAGCAGCCGCACCCCGCGCTGCGCCGCGAGATCCTGCTCCCAGCGGCTCGCGCCCATGCGGTCGCGGCCACGGCGATAGACCAGCGTGACGCTTTCGGCGCCCAGCGCGCGCGCTTGCACCGCGCAGTCGATCGCCGTCATCCCGCCGCCGATCACCACCACCTCGCGGCCAATCGGAAGGGTCGTGAGATCGTGCGTCTGGCGCAGCGCCGAGATGAAGGTGACGGCGTCGTGCACCCCTTCCAGCGCCGGGTTCTCCACGACGAGATCGTTGACCCCCGACAGCCCCATGCCGAGGAACACGGCGTCATATTCGGCTCTGAGCGCCTCCAGCGTGACCTCGAGGCCGAGCCATTGCCCGTGTCGCACCTCGATGCCGCCGATTCCCATGATCCAGGCCGCTTCGCGTGCGGCGAAATCATCCACCGCCTTGTAGGCGGCGATGCCGTATTCGTTGAGGCCGCCCGGCTTGGGCGCGCCCTCATAAATCACCACCTCGTGGCCGTATCGTGCCAGCCGATGCGCACAGGCCAGCCCGGCGGGCCCCGCGCCGACCACCGCGACGCGCCGGCCCGTGGGCGCGGCACGCGTGAAGGGATGCCCCTGGCGGGCCATCAGGCTGTCGGTGGCGTGGCGCTGCAGGAGCCCGATCTCGACCGGCTTGCCCTCGGCCGCTTCGCGCACGCAGGCCCCCTCGCATAGCACTTCGGTCGGGCAGACCCGGGCGCAGATGCCGCCCAGGATGTTGGCCTCGAAGATCTCGCGCGCCGCGGTCTCCGGTCGCCCGGCCTGGATCTCGCGAATGAAGAGCGGGATGTCGATGCTCGTGGGACAGGCGGTCACGCAGGGCGCGTCGTGGCAGAAGTAGCAGCGATGGGCGGCGACCCGGGCCTCATGCGCGCTCAGCGGCGGGTGCAGATCGGCGAAGTTCGCGGCCAGCGTCTCGGCGGGCAGGCGTCCGGCGATCGGGCCGGTCTGTGGCTGGGCAGGCATGCAGTGTCCCCCGTGGCGTTCCCTTGCCCCGAGCCTGCCACGGTTTCATTTTTTTCCAAACGGTAAATTATGGGCAGCGCGCGAACTTGGTTTCGCGGGTTCGGCCCGTGCCGCTTGACCGGCAGCCGGCCTCGGTCGTTTGCTGAAGATGTCGTCTTGGCGCAAAGGAGGCTGCCATGTCCCGATTTCTCGTTCATATACACACCGGCCCCGAAGGGCCGAACAAGGCGACGCTGGGCTGCCTCGTGGCGCTCGAGGCGGCGCGCAAGGGCCATGACGTGACTCTGTTCTTCGCAGCTGACGGGGTGCACCTGCTCGCGCCCCAGCATGCCGGGATCGAGGGACAGGGTACCGGCCGGCTCGGCGAGCATCTCGTCGCGCTGGCCGAGGCCGGGGCCCGGTTCCGTGTCTCCGGCATGTCGGCCAAGGCCCGCGGCTATGACGAGGCGCTGCTCGAAGGCCATCCGGCCGCCTTCGCCATGCCCGATGCCTTGATCGATCTGGCCGATGCCGCCGATACGGTGCTCTGCTACTAGGTCTCACAATATGAAACCGTGGTCCGAAATGTGGTACGGCCTCTTGTGCCCGACCGGGCTGTGGTGACACTCTACGCGCGGCGCGACGCAGCAAAGAGGGACCACGATGAGGGGTGCAGAGGCGATCCATCCCGACCTCAGGGAGGCTTCGGTCTTCGTGACGGGCGGCGCAAGCGGCATCGGCGCCGCGCTGGTCGAGGGCTTCTTGCGCCAAGGCGCGCGCGTGGCCTTCTATGACCGGGCCGACGCGGCCGCGACGGTCGAGGATATGGAAGCCCGCACCGGCAACCGCCCTCTCTTCATCCAGGGCGACGTGACCGACACGCCCGCGCTGATGGCGGCGATCGACACCGCTGCCACCACCCATGGCCCGGTGACGGTGCTGGTCTCCAACGCCGCTGACGACACGCGCTTCGACGCGCAGGCCCTGACCGAGGCCGAGTGGGACGCCTGCCTCGCGGTCAACCTCAAACCCTATTTCTTCGCGGCGCAGAAGGTCGCGCCGATGATGGAGGCGGCGGGCGGCGGCGCGATCGTCAACATGTCCTCGGGCAGCTACCTGATGGGGGTGGCCCGCCTCGCCCCTTATGTGGCCTCCAACGCCGCGATCATGGGGCTGACCCGCAGCCTCGCGCGCGAATGGGGGCCGCGTGACATCCGCGTCAACGCCGTGGCGCCGGGCTGGGTGATGACCGAACGGCAAAAGGAACTCTGGGCCACGCCGGAGGCGCAGGAGCGGCATCGCGCGCAGCAATGCCTGCCCGAGATGATGCAGCCCGAGGATCTGGTGGGCGGGGTGCTGTTCCTTGCCTCGGGAACGTCGCGGATGATAACCAGCCAGATGCTGGTGATCGACGCCGGCGTCAGCGTGACCGGATGAGCCGCCCCGAATGGATCGCCCTCGACTGGGGCACGACCAACCTGCGCGGCTGGGCAATGCGCCGCGACGGCTCGGTGATCGAGGCGCGGACCTCCGACCGCGGCATGGGATCGCTCGGGCCCGAGACCTTCGAGGCGGCGCTGCGCGAGATCTGCGCGGGCTGGCTCGATGACGGCAATATCCCGATCATCGCCTGCGGCATGGTCGGCGCGCGCCAAGGCTGGGTCGAGGCCGCCTATACCCGCGTCCCCTGCCCGCCGCTGTCGCCCAGCCTCACCCGCGTGCCCGGCGCGCTGGACGTGTCGATCATCCCCGGTCTGTCGCAGGCCGACCCCGCCGACGTGATGCGCGGCGAGGAGACCCAGGCGGCCGGGTTCCTCGCGCTCAACCCCGGGTGGGACGGGGTGCTGTGCATGCCCGGAAGCCATTCGAAATGGGCGCATCTGAGCGCCGGTGAAGTGGTGAGCTTCCGCAGCTTCATGACCGGCGAGTTGTTCGCCGCCCTCGCGACCCGCACGGTCCTGCGCCATTCGGTCCCGGCCGAGGGCTGGGACGAGGACGCCTTCGACGCCGCCGTGGCCGAGACGCTCTCGCGCCCGGAACGGCTGGCTTCGGCGCTGTTCACGATCCGCGCCGAGGACATCCTGCACGGACAGGACGGAGCCCGCGCCCGGTCGCGCCTCTCGGGCCTGCTGATCGGCGCCGAGTTGGCGGCGGCCAAGCCTTACTGGCTGGGCCAGCAGATCGGCGTGATCGGTGCGGGCGGGCTGGCCTCGCTCTACGTGCGCGCGCTGGCGGCGCAGGGCGCGCCGGCCACGCAGGCCAACGCCACCGCGACGACACTGGCGGGGCTCACCGCCGCTTGGAAACAAAGGACGTCATCATGACCCGACCGCTGATCGCCATCCTGCGCGGCATCACCCCCGACGACGCCGTGGCCGTGGCCGAGGCGCTGATCGCGGCGGGCATCACGGTGATCGAGGTGCCGCTCAACTCGCCGCGCCCCTTCGACAGCATCCGCGCCATGGCCGAGGCCTGCGGCGAGCGCGCCCTGATTGGCGCCGGCACCGTGCTGACGGTCGAGCAGGTCGAGGAGCTGCGGCGCGCCGGCGGGCAACTGGTCGTCTCGCCGAATGCCGACGCCGAGGTGATCCGCGCCACCATCGCGGCCGGGATGCAGAGCTGGCCCGGGGTGATGACCCCGACCGAAGGGTTTGCGGCGCTCAAGGCCGGCGCCACCGGGCTCAAGCTCTTTCCGGCGAGCCTGATCGGCCCCGACGGGCTCAAGGCGATGCGCGCGGTCTATCCCCCTGAAACCCCGATCTACGCCGTGGGCGGCGCGGGCGCGTCCAATTTCGGCGCCTGGATCAAGGCCGGCGCCGACGGCTTCGGCTTGGGCACCGCGCTCTACACGCCGGGCCTGTCGGTCGAAGAGGTGGCGCGGCGGGCGCGGGAGATCGTCACCGCCTATGACGAGGCCACGGCATGAGCACGGACGATTTCGAGATCTTCGACGACACCTCCTGCGTGCTCGGCGAGGGCGCGCTGTGGCACCCCGAGCGCGCGGAGCTGTTCTGGTTCGACATTCTGGGCCGCAGGCTGCACGCACCCGGAAGGCACTTGGTCTTCGAGGACATGCCTTCCTGCGCGGGCTGGATCGACCGCGACCGGCTTCTGGTCGCCACCAACACCGCGCTGGTGGTCCTGGACATCGAGACCGGCGCGCAGGAGAGGCTGTGCGATTTCGACAGCGCCAACCCGGTGACCCGTTCGAATGACGGTCGCGCCGATCCCCATGGCGGCTTCTACGTCTCGACCATGGGCATCGATGCCGAGCCGGGGGCCGGGGCGCTCTATCGCTACTATCGCGGCGAACTGCGGCAGGTCCGCTCGGGCATGACGATCCCCAACGCGATCTGCTTCCCGCCCGAAGGCGGCTTCTTCCACTACTCGGACACGCCGACCGGAATGATCATGCGGCAGCGCACCGATGAGGCGGGCTGGCCGGTAGGCGAGGCGGAGGTCTTCGTCGACTGCAAGCGGTCGGGCCACAACCCCGACGGCGCGGTGATCGACGCAGAAGGCACGCTGTGGAACGCCCAATGGGGCTCCTCCCGTGTCGCGGGATACGACCGCGACGGCCGTGAGATTGCCGTGCTCGACTGTCCGACCGCGCCGCAGCTTACCTGCCCGGCGTTTGGTGGCGAGGACATGAAGACGATGTTCGTTACCTCGGCCACCGCCGGGCTGTCGGAGGCAGAGATCGCCGACGCCCCGGATTCGGGCCGCACCTTCCGCACCCGCGCCGTCGCGCCGGGGCAGAAGGAACACCGGGTGATCCTGTGACCCCCTTCCCCACCAATGGCGCGGGCAACAGCGTGCACCGCCTCACGCTCGCCGGGCACGGGCTGTCGGTCGATCTGCTGACGCGCGGCTCGATCCTGCATGCGCTGCGGCTCGACGGGCTGGAGCGCAACCTGACGCTCAGCTCGGACGATCTGGCCGACTACGACGGCGCGATGAAGTATTTCGGCGCCGTCATCGGCCCCGTGGCCAACCGTCTCGCCGGGGCCCGGGCCACCATCGACGGCGCCGAATACCGCTTCAGCGCCAACCATCACCGGGCGGTGCTGCATTCGGGGCGGCACGGGACGCAGTTCCGGATCTGGGACGTGATCGAGGAGAGCGCAGAGGCCGCCACCCTCGCGGTCGATCTGCCCGACGGCATGGACGGCTTTCCCGGCAATCGCCGCATCACCGCCCGCTGGTCGCTGCAGGCCCCCGCAACGCTCCGGCTGGAGCTGACCGCGACCACCGACGAGCCGACCCTGATGAACCCGGTCAATCACAGCTATTGGAACCTGACCGGCCGCCCGGACATCACCGGCCATCGCCTGCGGGTCGCAGCGGAGCACTGGTTGCCGACCGATTCGGAATCGCTGCCGACCGGCGAGATCGCCCCGACCGCCGGCGGCGAGATGGATTTCCGGGCGCCGCGCGACCTGACACCGGGCGCGCCGCCGCTCGATCACAATTTCTGCCTGTCGCTGGAGGACACGCCGCTGCGCGAGGTGATGGAACTCGCGGGGGGCGGGGTAACGATGCGCGTGGCGACCACGGCGCCGGGGCTGCAGATCTATGACGGTCGCGACAGCGACGCGGCGGGGCTCGCGCCCTATGCCGGGCTTGCGGTCGAGGCGCAGCGCTGGCCCGACGCGCCGCACCACCCTGCCTTTCCGAGCTTTCGCATCACGCCCGAGGCAACCTTCCGTCAGGTGACCGAATGGCGCTTCGCGCGGGATGAGCCGCTCGATTGACAAACCCGATTCATTTGGTCAACTTCACCCTCGATCGCTAGCCAGCCCCGGCGGGGCCCGCCATGCCACAGCTATCGAGGGTTCCGATGACCATGATGACACCGCATCCCCTGCCCCGCCCGACCCGTGCCGAGGAGGTCGACATCCCCGTCCACGATGCCCGTGCCCTGACCAATGAGGGGATCCGCGCCCGGATCCGGCTCGACGGGCAGGACTACACGCTGCGCATCACCCGCGCCGGCAAGTTGATCCTGACCAAGTAACAGATGCCCAAGCTGCCCTCCCCCTGCATCGGCGTGTGCAAGTTCCGGCGCCACGATCATTGCATCGGCTGCTCCATGACCAAGGAGCAGAAATCGCTGTCGAAGCTCGTGAAGAAGCCCAAGGCACGGCGCGCGCTGGTGACGCTCGTCATGGCGCAGCAGGCGGCGATGGGCGGCTACCGGCACTGGGAGGTGGCCTATGCCAAACGCTGCGCGAAGAAGGGGATCGCCCCGCCCGAGCGCGACGCCGCGGTGTCGCCCCGGCAGCCGGACTCCGCCTGACCTTTCGACAGGTGCCGTCGCGACGCCCTAGGCAGGTCACCGTTATCTGTTAGACAATCGGGGTCCACCACTTGGCCGGAGCCCGACCGATGACCACAGCCGCGCTGCCAGACCAGCCCGAGAGCCTGTCGAACCACGCCCGCAACCTCGGCACGCCGCTGGACGTGGCGATGTTCGAGGGCCATTCCGTCAACCGTTCGGCCGCGGAGCGTCGCGCCGCGACGCTGACCACGCGGCGCTCGGTCAAGAAGACCCATCAGGCCGCCTGGCTGATCAATGCCATCCGCTGCATCGACCTGACGACGCTGGCGGGCGATGACACCGAGGGCCGCGTGCAGCGGCTTTGCGCCAAGGCCCGCCAGCCGCTGGCGCCGCGCATCGTCCAAGGCCTCGGGATCGAGGATATGGGCCTGACCACCGGCGCGGTCTGCGTCTATCCCACCATGGTGCCCCATGCCGTCAAGGCGCTGCGCGGCACCTCGATCCCCGTGGCGTCGGTCGCCACCGGCTTTCCGGCCGGTCTCATGCCGCTGCATCTGCGGCTCGAGGAGATCCGCTGGACCGTCGACCAGGGCGCCGACGAGATCGACATCGTCATCACCCGCGAGCACGTGCTCAAGGGCGACTGGGCCGCGCTCTACGACGAGGTCGCGGCAATGCGCGAAGCCTGCGGCGACGCGCATCTGAAGGCGATCCTCGCCACCGGCGACATCGCCACGCTGCGCAACGTCTACTCGGCCTCGATGGTGGCGATGCAGGCGGGCGCCGATTTCATCAAGACCTCGACCGGCAAGGAAGGCGTCAACGCCACCCTGCCCGTGTCGCTCACCATGGTGCGCGCGCTGCGCGACTATGGCGATGTCACCGGCCAGCAGGTCGGCTTCAAGCCCGCCGGCGGCATGAAATCCGCCAAGGACGCCCTCGCCTGGCAGTACTTGATGAAGGAAGAGCTCGGCAACGAGTGGCTCCAGCCCGACCTGTTCCGGCTCGGCGCCTCGTCGATGCTGGGCGATATCGAGCGTCAGCTCGAGCACCACGTCACCGGGCGCTACGCCGCCGCCCACCGTCATTCGCTGGCCTGAGGGAGAGCGCGTCATGAACACGATCACGGACATTCTCGCGACCATGGATTACGGCAAGGCCCCCGAGGACAGCGCCACGGTGCGCGATTGGCTCAAGAAGAACGAAGCGGGCTTCGGCCACTTCATCGACGGCGCCTTCACCGCGCCGGGCGAGTTGTTCGAGGTGCGCTCGCCGGCCTCGGGCGAGCTTCTGGCCTCGGTCACCCAGGGCAGCGAGGAAGATGTCGACACCGCCGTGCAAGCCGCCCGTCGCGCCCAACCCGGCTGGGCCGCGCTGCCGGGGCATGAGCGGGCCAAATACCTCTATGCCATCGCCCGTCACATCCAGCAGCACGCGCGCTTCCTCGCCGTGCTCGAAAGCCTCGACAACGGCAAGCCGATCCGCGAGAGCCGCGACGCCGACGTGCCGCTGGTGGCGCGCCATTTCTACCACCATGCCGGCTGGGCCGAAATCACGGAGGACGAGTTCCCCGGCGCCCGCCCGCATGGTGTCTGCGGCCAGATCATCCCGTGGAACTTCCCGCTGCTGATGCTGGCCTGGAAGGTCGCCCCGGCGCTCGCCGCCGGCAACACCGTGGTGCTGAAGCCCGCGGAGTACACGCCGCTCACCGCGCTGGCCTTCGCCGAGATTGCGGCCGAGGTCGGCCTGCCCGAAGGCGTGCTCAACATCGTCACCGGCGATGGCGCGACCGGTGCCGCGATCGTCGCGCATGACGGGCTCGACAAGATCGCCTTCACCGGTTCGACCGAGGTGGGCCGTCGCATCCGGCGCGAGACCGCCGGCACGCCCAAGTCGCTGACGCTAGAGCTCGGCGGCAAGTCGCCCTTCGTGGTCTTTGCTGATGCCGATCTCGACGCCGCCGTCGAGGGTGTCGTCGACGCGATCTGGTTCAACGCGGGCCAGGTCTGCTGCGCCGGCGCACGGGTGCTGGTGGCCGAGAGCGTGGCGAAGCGCTTCGAGACGCTGCTGGAGAAGCGGATGCGCACGCTGCGCGTCGGCGATCCGCTCGACAAGAACACCGACATGGGCGCGATCGTGCACCCTGTTCAGCTCGACCGGATCAAGGAGCTGGTGGCCCAGGGCGTGAAGGAAGGCGCGGAGCTGGTGCAGGGCACCGCCCCCGAGGGCTGCTTCTTCCCGCCGACCATCGCCATGAAGGTCGAGCCCGCCTCGACGCTGGCGACCGAGGAGATCTTCGGCCCCGTCGCGACCGTGACCACCTTCCGTACCCCCGAGGACGCGGTGGCGCTGGCCAACAACACCCGCTACGGCCTCGCCGCCTCGATCTGGTCGGAGAACGTGAACCTCTGCCTCGACATCGCCGCGCAGGTGAAGGCCGGCGTGGTCTGGATCAACTGCACCAACGTCTTCGACGCCGGTGCCGGCTTCGGCGGCTACCGCGAGAGCGGCTTCGGCCGCGAGGGCGGGCGCGAAGGGATGATGGCCTATCTCGCCCATCCCGCGCCGCAAGCCCGTCGTCCGGAGGCGGCGCTGCCCGCCCCCGCCGGTCAGCCCGGCGGCCCGGGCGAAAGCGCAGGTACCCGGATCGACCGCACCGCCAAGTTCTACATCGGTGGCAAGCAGGCGCGCCCCGACTCGGGCTACGCCTACCCGGTGCAAGGTTCGGACGGTCCGGTCGGCCTCGCGGGGCTGGGCAACCGCAAGGACATCCGCAACGCGGTCGAGGCGGCCCACAAGGCCAAGGGCTGGGGCAAGGCCACCGGGCACAACCGTGCTCAGGTGCTCTACTACCTCGCCGAGAACCTGTCGGCGCGGAAGTCCGAGTTCGCGGAGCGGCTCGTCTCCTTCGGCGCGGCACAGTCGGCCGCGCAGGCCGAGGTCGAGACCGCGATCCGCCGCACCTTCTGGTACGCGGCGCAGGCCGACAAGTTCGACGGCGCGGTGCACCAGACCAAGAGCGCGCATGTCACGCTGGCCATGCACGAGCCGCTGGGCGTGATCGGCATCGCCTGCCCCGTCGCGCAGCCGCTTCTGGGCTTCGTCAGCCTCGTGCTGCCGGCGATCGCCATGGGCAACGCCGTGGTCGCGATCCCGTCGCAGAGCCACCCGCTTGCCGCGACCGATCTCTACCAGGTGTTCGACACCTCCGACCTGCCGGGCGGGGTCGTCAACATCGTCGCCGGCGAGCGCGATGTCCTGGCCAAGACGCTGGCCGAGCATGACGACGTAGAGGGGATCTGGTACTTCGGCACCCGCGATGGCGGCCGGATGATCCAAGAGGCATCGGCCGGCAATCTCAAGCAGAGCTGGGTCGAGGACGGCGCCGCGCGCGACTGGACCGGCCGCGACGGTCAGGGCCGCGGCTTCCTGCACCGCGCCACGCAGATCAAGAACATCTGGGTGCCCTACGGCGAGTGATCGTCCGGGGCCTCCGGCTCCTTGTCTCGACGGCGCCCGGCCTCTGGCCGGGCGTCTTCGTTTCCGCCCATGCGTCCGAGCAGGCGCCCGCCGATCAGCTTGGCCCCCTGCCACAATCCGCGCCCCGAGCGCGCGATCTGGGTGTCGTGCGAGCGCGCATGACGCGCCGCCGCCAGCCGCAGACGGTTGCGCTGCACCAGCAGTCCCTCGCTCACCGCGCCCGAGAGCGCGCTGCGCACCGCGTCGATGTTCCATTCGGGCTCGACCGCGCAGACCGGGCGCGGCCGCATCCCGTCCATGTCCTGGGCGATCGCCTCCATCGCCGCCCCGATCCGTTCGCGCGCTTCGGCAGGCAGCTCGTGCTCTGGATAGGGCCAACCGGGTGCCAGCCGGTCCGCGGCCATGCCGACGAGGATGAGCGGCGGACGGCGCCGATCGGGATGCTCGGCAAACCACGCCTGAAACGCCTCGAGCAACTTGGCATCCGACGCCCGGCCGGGGCGATTGGCGCGCAGCGCCCACAGTACGATGTCGCTGCGGGTCATCTCCTCGAGCAGCACCTCCCGTCGCCGCTCATCACCATCAAGCCCCTGCGTGTCGAGGAGGAGGCAGTCGGTGCCGTCGATCATGGCCTCGTAGGCCATCACCCCCTCGGTCGTGGGCGCCATGTCGGTCTCGGTCCGCTCCTCGCCCAGCAGGGCGTCGATCAGGGTCGATTTGCCGGCGCTGACCTGCCCGACCACCAGCACCCTGAGCGGCGCATCGGGCTGCGCCAGCCGGGCCCGGTCGGCACGGCTTTCGTCGAGCTGGAACTGCAGCAGCTCCGCATCCGAGAACCGCAGTCGTCCCGAGTAGAGCTCGACCGCCGCATGGGCCACCTCCTCGAGCAGCACCGCCTGTAGTACGCCCATCATCTGGGTGCCGAGATAGGCGCTGTTGCCGCCCGCCATGAGCCACTCGACCTCACGCAGCACGCCCTTGGCCGGGTTCAGGGCAAAGCGCAGCACCCGGTGCCCGGCAAAGGCCGCCTCCATGGCCAGCTGCGCCCGGCCGCGATGCTTCCATATCCAGTGGATCGTATGCAGCGACACCCGGTCTGAGAACGGCACGTGGCGGCGCAGGTGATCGCGGTAGCGGGCCGCTGCCCGTTCGGTCAGCAGCAGCGCCTCGGGCAGCGTGAAGTCGAGCGCCTTGCGGTCGGCCTGGCCCATCCCCTTGGCGATGTCGTCGATCACCGACAGCGCGAGATCGGGCAGTTCGCCCCAGGCCACCGGCTCGGTGGTCTCGCGCTCGATCCGGCTGCGCGCGGCGCGGAAGGCGCGGCGCTCGGTGTCGGTCCAGACCGGGTCCGATTCGACCTTCATCTCCTCCATCAGCGCCGAGGTCGCGCGGCCGCCGCCGGGCCGCCGGCGGGCCAGCCAGCGCATCCCGAAGGCCAGCCCCGCCACCGCGATCGACACCCCGAGATAGGGCAGCAACCAGTTATGCTCGGTCAGCCACAGGAAGCCGAGCAGGAACGGCACCATGAAGGGCAGCGCCAGCGACACCGCGATCAGCAGCCGGTCCCAGCGCAGCAGCGCACCGCGCAGCCGCGCCCAGGGCCGCCGCTTCACCGCCGCCCCGCCCGGGCCAGCGCGTCGCGGTAGAGCGCACGCAGCTCGGCCTCAGGGACCGGTGTGCCCAACGCCTCCCCGGCCAGCCAGCGATGCGCGGCGCGGCCCAGAGCGTAGGTGGTGGCGAAACTCGCCGCCCCTGCCGCCGCCGCGCCCAGCGTCTGACCCGCCACCGGCACCAGCTTGGCCGCCTGCCGGATGACGTAACCGGCCCCCAGTCGCAGCGCCGCCCCGAGCCCAAGCGCGGCGGCGAACTCGGCCGCCCGGGCCCCGGTCCAGTCCACCCGGTGATGCCGCGCAAGCGCGCGCAGCATCGCCGCCTGCAGGCCCGGCACGCCGACCGCACCCAGCACCGGCGCGAGATCGGCCGCCGCCGCCGCGCCGGCATAGCGCAGCACCTCGGCGCGCACCTCCGAGAAGCCGTCGCCACCGGACCGGCCGCCGAGCAGCAACGCCACCGCGGGCATGGTCTCGCCCAGCAGTTCGCACAGCGCGTCGAGACCGGCCGTCTCGTCCCTGCCGAGCGACATCTCGACCCAAGGCAGCGGGCCGCCTGCTGCGCGCTCCAGCCGCCGCTGCATCGCGCTGCGGGCCCGTGCCCGCGCCGCGGCGTCGGCCAGCTCGGCGGCCGCCATGTGCAGCACGATGACCCGCAGGTCCGGACGCCGTCGGCGCAGGTCGCGCAGCACCGATTCGAGATCGCCCTGCGCCGGGTCGTCGAGCCGGGCCATGGCCAGCACCACATGGGCCTGCGCCTCGCAGCGCGCCAGATCCTCGGCCGCGTCATACCCGGCCTCACCCAAGCCACGCGTGTCGAGGAACCGCATCAGCGGCCGATCGGGGGGAAAGTCGAAGGACGCGATACCTCGCGTGCAGGGCGCGAACCCGGTGCCGATCTCGACCGCCTCCACCCCGGTGAGGGCGCGCACCAGCGACGACTTTCCGGCCCCGGTCTTGCCCAGGAGCCAGAGCACCGGCATCGGCGGGGCCGCGGAATCCGTATCGGTCGGGCGGTCAGACATTCGGTTTGCAGCTCTCTCGGCGGCGGGGCGTTCCACTCAACCACGCCCCCTGTGGCGAGACAACGCCCGGTCATCGAACGCGGTTCGAGAAACCCGCGATTTCGCTCTTGACGCCTCCGCGCCGCTGTCATACTCCCGGCCTCGCTTCAGGCGGAGTAGCTCAGTTGGTTAGAGCAGCGGAATCATAATCCGCGTGTCGGGGGTTCAAGTCCCTCCTCCGCTACCAAGCCCCCCTCATTATCGACACCACGTCCGAGACGAGAGTTCGGGGCGATGGCGGCCTGCGTTTGCGCCTTATTTTTCATAGATGTGGCCGGGCCCGCGAAGCGATCGCTCGCTCCATCCCTGATGGCTTCAACCCTGCCTGTACGTGTCGCTGCCCCCGACCGGGACCACTCGTGGAATGCGAAGCGAAAGGCGCACGCGTCTCGCCGCATCGGCCTCCAAGTCCGTTTGCAGAATCCCCTTTGCCCCTGTCCTACTCGGCAGTCGGCCGTGCTTCCTTATCACCGATCGATCCAGCTATGCCGGAACGAGAAAGGCCGTGCCCCTCTCGGGACACGGCCTCCAATTCCGTCGGAACGGGCAAGATTACTTGATCTTGCCTTCCTTGTACTCGACATGCTCGCGCTTGACCGGGTCGTACTTCCGCACGACCATCTTTTCGGTCATGGTGCGGGCGTTCTTCTTGGTCACGTAGAAGTGGCCGGTCCCCGCGGTCGAGTTCAGGCGGATCTTGATCGTCGTCGGCTTCGCCATGGTCGTCTCTCCTGCTCGCGGGGCGTGCGCGTTGACGGCGCCCGCGTGAATACGTCTGAGCCCCGGCTTTTAACCGCGCGCTTCGCGCTGTCAACCGCGAAACGGGCCAGGAAGATACGCGCGGATGGCCTATAAGCCGGATTCTGTCCCGGGGTTGCCCCCGGCGATGACCATTCATCTCGACACCCTGTTGCCAGGGCATCTGAAGCTGCCAACCCGGACCTCTCGGGGTCAGGCGTCCCTGCGGCGATATCCGGCGAACCGGATCAGCACCCGCGCGAGGTCCCTATTTGGCATTGCTCCCGGTGGGGCTTGCCGTGCCGGTCCGGTTGCCCGTCCCGCGGTGGGCTCTTACCCCACCGTTTCACCCTGACCCGGACATGCCGGGCGGACTGTTCTCTGTGGCGCTTTCCCTCGGGTTGCCCCGGCCGGGCGTTACCCGGCACCGTGCCTTGTGGAGTCCGGACTTTCCTCGAGCCCGAAGGCCCGCGGCCATCCAGCCATCCGCGCCCGGCTGCCCTATGCCGCCGTCACGCCCCGGTCAACGGGAAAGCGCGCGGCGAGGTCGGCGATGAGGGCCATGTCGACGGCATCCACCGGCCCCGTGGCACGTGGCCGGAATCGCAGGCGAAAGGCAGCGAGACGCAGGTCATGGGACACGGCGGCGGTGTAGCCGAAGCGGCGGGCCAGCTCGTCGAAGGCCCGCGCCGAGGGGACCGCCGCCCCCTGCCCCGGTCGGGGCCAGACCGACAGGCCGTGCCGCGCCAGCCGGTGCCAGTCGAATCGCGGACCGGGATCGGTTTTCCGGCCCGGCGCCATGTCGGAATGACCGATCACCCGCTCGGGCGGAATCGCCCAGCGCGCCATGACCTCCGACAGCAGCGATTCGAGCGCTGCCATCTGCGGCCCCGCGAAGGGATGGTCGCCACGATTGTAGAGCTCGATTCCGATCGAGCGCGAATTGACGTCCTCGACCATGCCCCAGCGCCCGGCGCCGGCGTGCCAGGCACGCTGCTCCTCGGGCACCAGCGCGGTGACCCTACCCGCACCCGATATCAGCCAATGCGCCGAGACCTCGGCCGCCGGGTCGCACAGCCGCGTCAGCGCCGCCTCGTGGCTGTCCATCGCCGTGAAGTGGATCACGACGAGATCGGGCCGCGCGCCAAGGCGTCGCGGCCCGTGATTCGGTGACAGCGCGTCGGGCATCGCCCCTAGCGGCCGACCGCCGCGAGGAAGGGCGCCGGATCCCAGCCGCAGGCGAAGCCGTCGCCATCAGGGTCGATGCCCTTCGGGTCGCGGTTCGGGCCGCCGCGCAGCAGGAAGTCGCGCTGCGCGTCGTCGGGCGAGCGGTAGGAGGCGCAGTTGCGCTCGAACCGGTTGCCCATGGTCCCGAGGATGAAGCGCGAATACCACTCCTGCCCGCGCTTGTTCGGCGCGTTCAGCGCGTATTCCACGAGGTTCGGCCCGGTCTCGCCGGTGCGCTGCGGCAGCGCGGTCGGCTGGATCACCTGGTAGGCCGCCGCTTGCTGGGCACGACGTTCGGCGTCGGACTGAATCGTCTCGCGGTTCGCGACCGCTTCGAAGCTCTGCTCGTCCGAGATCGCCGCACCGCCAGAAGCGATCGGCGCGGCGTTGGTCGGGCTGGCCTGCACACCGCCACGGCGGTCGAGGTCAATCCCGGCGGCGGCCAGCTCGGAGCTGGCGATGGTGCCGCCCGCGGGCGCCCCGAAGGTGGCCGGCTGGTCCTGGTAGCGACCGGTCAGCTGCGCCTCGCGCATCGCCGCCCCGCTGTCGGGAACGCGCGGCGCGCAGGCGGCCAGCGTCAGCCCGGCGCAGGCCAGGACCAGAAATTTGGTTCGAGAAGCAAGCGGTTTCACGGCGACACTCCGGGCCCTGATCTGTTCGACTGCGCCCGTTACCACCATTTCGCGGGCTTGGAAACGAAACCGGCGGCCTGCTCCAGCGCATAGGCGGTGTTGAGCAGATCGCCTTCCTCCCACGGCCGGCCGATCAGCTGGAGGCCCAGCGGCAGCCCCTTGTGATCGAGACCGGCGGGCACCGAGATGCCCGGCAGACCGGCGAGGTTCACCGTCACGGTGAACACGTCGTTGAGATACATCTGCACCGGGTCGGCATCCTTCATCGCGCCGAGGCCAAACGCCGAGGACGGCGTCGCCGGGGTCAGGATCGCGTCGACCCCTTCGGCGAAGACCTGGTCGAAATCGCGCTTGATCAGCGCGCGGACCTTGCGGGCGCGGTTGTAGTAGGCGTCGTAGAAGCCGGCCGAGAGCACGTAGGTGCCGACCATGATCCGGCGCTGCACCTCGGAGCCGAAGCCCTCGGCGCGGGTCTTCTCGTACATCTCGGTGATGCCGTCGCCCTGCGCCAGCTTGGCACGATGGCCGAAGCGCACGCCGTCATAGCGCGCGAGGTTCGACGACGCCTCGGCGGGGGCGATCACGTAATAGGCCGGCAGGGCGTATTTGGTGTGCGGCAGCGAGATGTCGCGGATCAGCGCGCCCGCGTCGCGCAGCATTTCGGTGCCACGGCTCCACAGCGCCTCGATCTCGCCCGGCATGCCGTCGACATGGTACTCGCGCGGGATGCCGATCACCTTGCCGCGGATGTCGCCGGTGAGCATCGCCTCGAAGTCGGGGACCGGAATGTCGGCCGAGGTCGAATCCTTGGGGTCGTGGCCCGACATGGCGCGCAGCATAATCGCGGCGTCGCGCACGTCGCGGGTCATCGGCCCGGCCTGGTCGAGCGAGGAGGCGAAGGCGATGATGCCCCAGCGCGAGCAGCGCCCATAGGTCGGCTTGATCCCGGTGATGCCAGTGAAGGCGGCCGGCTGGCGGATCGAGCCGCCGGTGTCGGTGCCGGTGGCGCCGAGACACAGATCGGCGGCCACGGCGGCGGCCGAGCCGCCCGAGGAGCCGCCCGGCGTCAGCGCGACGCCGTCATCGGCCTGCCACGGGTTCACGGCGGGGCCGTAGGCCGAGGTCTCGTTCGACGAGCCCATCGCGAACTCGTCCATGTTGAGCTTGCCCAGCATCACCGCGCCGTCGCGGAAGAGCTGCGTGGTGACGGTCGATTCGTATTGCGGGCGGAAGCCCTCGAGGATGCGGCTGGCCGCCTGGCTCGCCGTGCCCTCGGTGCAGAACAGATCCTTGATGCCCAGCGGCACGCCGCACAGGTCGGGCGCGTCACCGGCCTTGAGCCGCTCGTCGGCCGCCTTGGCCTGCGCCTCGGCGATCTCGGGCGTCTTGTGGGCATAGGCGTTGAGCTTGTCCGCGCCGTCGACGGCGGCGTTGAGCGCGCCGGTCAGTTCGACGGACGAGATCTCGCCCTTGCGCAGCGCGTCGCGGGCGGCGGCGATGGTCAGCTTGGTCAGTTCGGTCATTTCCCGCCCCTCATTCCACGACCTTGGGCACCGCGAAGAAGCCTTCGCGGGCATCGGGCGCGTTGGCCAGCACCTTGTCCTGCTGGCTGCCGTCGGTCACCACGTCTTCGCGCCGCTTGAGATGCATCGGCGTCACGCCGGTCATCGGCTCGACCCCCTCGACATCCACTTCCTGCAGCTGCTCGATGAAGCCAAGGATGGTGTTGAACTCGGCGGCGAGCGCGGGCAGCGCCTCTTCCTCGACCCGGATCCGGGCCAGCTTGGCCACCCGCCGGGCGGTGTCGGTATCGATCGACATGGGGCTCTCCTGTCTGGTCGATCCCGGCTTTAGCGGGCGCGGGTCGGTCCCGCAAGCAGCGCCCGGCGGATCAGCTCGATCATCCAGCCGAGCATGAACCCGTTGAGCGCGTGCCAGGCGAAATGCGTGCCGACGGGCCAGCCCGGGCAGAGCGTTTCGTCGAGCGAGCGGAACACCAGCGACAAGCACAACAGCGCGGCGCCCAACCCCATGCCCCGCCCTACCATCGGCCAGCGCCGCCACAGGGCTACGGCGTAGATCGCGATCAGCAACGGCACCGGCCAGTAGAATGCGGAAATGGCAAAGAATGGCAGCGCCGCGAAGACCGGCGTCAGGATCATCGCCCATGGCACGAAAGCTGCCGCGCCCAGCGCCGAGGCCCAGACGGGCAAATGCCAGAACGCGCGGTTCGCGGCGTAGACATAGGCGAGGATGAAGACCGCGATCGGAATCACGTCGGCCAGCATCGCCCAGAAGCTGGCCACCGAATGAAACAGCCCGCTGCCGATGCCGATGGTGAAGAGGATCGCGGACAGTACACGCGGCAGGGCCAGCCCGCCCGCGCGACGCCAGCACAAGATCGCGGCGATCAGAAAGGCGGCGTTGGAAACGAGATTGAGCGGCTCGGCCCAGAACCCGGGGCCCAGCCGTTCGCAATAGGCATCGATCGGGGCGGTCCAATCCATGGCCCGAGGCTAGAGCGCGAGCCGGTAGTGATCCACCTGGAAGTTGCCATCGAGACCGTCGGCACAACGATACATGGTCATGTTCGACGTGCTGTCGATCCGACCGCCCGAGATCAGCGACACGCCGATCCCCACGGCGTTCGCGCTGAACTTGATGTCGCCCTTGGCGATGACTTGGCTGCCATGCAGGTTGAAGCCCGAGGGGAGGGCCACCCCGCCCATCGTGAGGAGTTGCGCGCTGCCGCCGGGCAGGCAGGCGTCGACGCGCCCGAGACGCACCCCGGCGCTGCCGGTGATCGATTTCACGCTCGTATCGGTGGTGGCGACGACCGCGTCCTCGAAGGCGAGCCCCGAGCCGAGGCTCACTTCGCAGTCTGTGACGATCACCGCCTTGCGAATCGTGGTGAGCGCCCCCTTCGTGCCCAGCGTCACCTTGTTGCCCTTGCAGGCGAGCCGGTGGATTCGGCCTGGCGTGAAATGGGAGGGGTCGAAGCTCGAGCCCGAAAGTTGGATCACGCTGCCCGAGGTCACGTAATCGGGCATGTGCCAGGAGCCGTAGCTCTCGAGCTGCGCGATGATTTCGGACAGGTCGCGCAGCTCGCGGATCTCGACCTCCGCCGGCCGCAATGCCGCCTGCAGCCCCTCGTTCTTGGTGAAGCCCGAGGCGGGCATCCGCAGCTGGTCGATATTGGGCATCGACAGCACCGTGCCCGGCTCGAAGCTGTTGTTGTTGTTGATCGAAACCCAGGAGTTGGAGTGCATGCAGAAGCCGTTGAGATAGGCGTTGTTCGACTGCACGTCGATCGCCC
>Ga0066860_10000053_pt1 | contig 51694 bp, 53 predicted proteins | sample ETN07SmetaG_FD_65601 | JGI IMG/M metagenome (GOLD analysis project Ga0066860, IMG submission 65601) | Marine microbial and viral communities from oxygen minimum zone, Eastern Pacific Ocean - ETNP2014F14-07SV275 | ecosystem: Environmental > Aquatic > Marine > Oceanic ... | reverse complement strand
TTTAGGTGGCTTTACTTTGGTTCATCAATTCTGCGATATAGGTGATTATGCTTTCAGTGGACTTGGTACAGTAATATCTAGAGATGTAACTCCTTATACCTTAGTAGCTGGAAACCATGCGCAAGCATATAAAATTAATACTGCGGGTTTAAAGCGCAAAGGGTTTAGTACAGAAATAATCTCTGCTTTAGAAAAAACTTTTAAGTTATTTATAAAATCTAAAAAAAGTCGAGAAGAAGTCAATTCTTCGTTCAAGAAATTAAATTTCGATTGCTCTGAAGTAAATTACTTTGTTGATTTTGTCAATAGTAGCGAAAGAGGAGTTACTAGGTAGTTATTTAATTAAGCATATGTTCTGCTAATTTTGCAACATTTGAAGATGCACCTGGTTTAAGAATCTTTCTAATATCATCGTAGCTTTTTTCAATATTTTCTCTATATTGGGAATCATATTCAATATTATTTAATTCCACCATTGTTTGCACGACATCATTATAGTTTGGTTGGATGAATTCTTTGACTATGGGTCTTGATCCAAGAGTATCACCTAAAATTAAATTTACTAATCCTATATATTTAAGTTTAATCAAGTTCTTCATAATAAAAAAAGTTATTGGTGATAAGCGATACATTATAATCATCGGAATATTCATTAATGCAAGCTCTAAAGTAATTGTTCCAGAAGCAGTTATTGCTTTTCTGCAATTTTTTATTTCATCAAAATTCTTACCACTAGCCAATAATTTATCCCAACCTTTTGGCAACATATCAGAAATTAATTGTTTTGCAGTATCATTTGAATAAAATATTTTTATATTTTTATCAAATATTGTTTCATTTTTTCTAGTTTGCACTGAGTCAATCATAAGATGAAGATTATTTTTTATTTCTGATTCTCTACTACCAGGGAATATTCCAATATATGTAGTTTTGTCGTTATAATCGATTTGTGATGGAGAAAGATTGTTATCGTCAGCTAGAGGATGACCAACATAAGTTACTGCTTTTGTATATTTTTTAAATAAATTTTCTTCAAAAGGAAAAACAACAGCCAGATGATCAACGATATTTATTATTTTTTTAATTCTTTTTTCACGCCATGCCCAAACCTGTGGTGCAACATAAAATAGAACAGGTATATTTTTGTTTTTAGCAAACTTTGCAATTTTTAAATTAAATTCGACATAATCAACTAATACCACTAGGTCTGGTTTATTATCAACAATATACTTATATGCAATATTTAAAGCATTCTTTATTTTTTTATATTTTGCTATAACTTCAATTATTCCTACAACTGAAATTAATTCTGAGTTATAAATTATGTCAACGCCTTCTTTTTTTAACTCATTTTGACCAATAGCTGAGAATTTAATATTAGGATTTATTTTTTTATGTTCCTTTACATAGTTGGCAGCATGCTGATCACCAGATGATTCCCCTGCGATTATAAAAATTCTTTTATTTTTCATTATTTATACTTATTAATAATTGATGAAATATATTTCATAGATTTATTATCCAACTCTGGATATATAGGTAATGAAATGCACTCTTTGCAGATTTTTTCTACGTTTGGTAATTTTTTAACTTTTATAATTCCATTGAATGCTTTTTGCATATATAAAGGTTTTGGATAATATATACCAAAAGGTATACTATGTTTTTCTAGATAGCTCATAAATCGTTTTCTATTTTTTACTCTTATGGTGTATTGATGAAAAACATTGTAATTATCCTTAACTATTTGAGGAGTAATTATCTCCGTGTTTTGAATACTTTTTTTATAATAATCAGCTATCATATTTCTTTTCTTATTAAACATTGTTATATATTTCATCTTTATATTTAATATTGCAGCTTGAATTTCATCTAATCTGCTATTATATCCAAGATAATTATGAATATTCCTTTCTAAGCCCCCATGGTTCCTTAGTTTTAATGCTTTATTGTAATAGGATTGATTGTCTGTAACCATCATTCCTCCATCTCCAGCTGTTCCTAGATTTTTTGTTGGGAAGAAACTAAAGCACCCAAAACTTCCAAATGTTCCAGTCATTTTAGATTTAATTTTAGAACCAAAAGATTGCGCGCAGTCTTCGATAACTTTTAATTTATATTGTTTTGCAATTTTTATAATTGAAATCATATCAGCAGGTTGACCAAAAATATGGACAGGGATAATTGCTTTTGTTTTTTTTGTAACTAATTTTGATATTTGGGTCACATCAAGATTAAAAGTGTCAATATTAATATCAACAAATACAGGCTTTGCTCCTAATTGAGCTATTACTTCAGCAGTGGCAAAATATGTAAAAGGTGAAGTTATTATTTCATCATTTTTTTTAATTCCTAAACATTTTAGTGCTATTAATAAAGCATCTGTTCCTGAATTACATGAGATAGCATATTTTGTATTTAAAAAATCTGAAATTTTTTTTTCTATTTTAACTACATTGGGACCTAAAATATATTGCCCACTTCTTAAAACTTTAAGAACATCTTTTTCAATTTCTTTTGATAACTCTTCATATTGCTTTTTTAGGTCAAAAATTTTTATACTAGGATTCTTCATTTTAACTTACTTGAAATCATTGATGCAATTATTATCGCATTTTTCCCATCTACACCACTTACTTTTGGATATTCATTACCTTGACATGATTTTAAAAAATTATTTATCTCACTTTTTAAAGCATCTGATTTTTTAAATTCAAACTTTTTGTTCTTAAAAAGATCTTTTGATTTTGAAGTATTCTTTATAAATTTATTTATACTATGATTCATAAAATCAACTGATAGATACATATTTTTTTCAAACACCCTTATCTTTCTTTCATTTTTTTGACTTATTCTACTGGCTGTCAAATTTGCAACACAACCATTTTCAAATTCAAGTCTTACATTGGCTATATCTATTGATGATGTTAGGATCTTTTTTCCAAATGCTGAAATTTTTTTTACTTTTGCTTTTATTAGCGACATTATGATATCAATATCATGAATCATTAAATCAAAAATTACATCAACATCAGTTGACCTCTTATTAAATTCAGAAAGTCTATGACCTTCTATAAACATTGGTTGTTTTAATTCTTTTTCTAGTTTTTCCATTACAGGATTGAATCTCTCTAAAAACCCAACTTGTAAAATAACTTTGTTTTTATTAGCTATTTTTATTAATTTATCTGCCTGAGAAACTGTTTCTGTCATTGGTTTTTCAATAAGCACATGTTTGCCTCGCTCTAAAAAAAATTTGGCTATTGAATAATGTGATTGCGTTGGCGTAACTATAGATACAGCATCAATGTCATTAATAATTGCTCTAAAATCCTTAGTATTGTTTATATTGCTATTTATTGAGTTTATTTGCTGTTGGCTTGAGTCAACAATCCATTTGAGGGAGCATAGTTGATTTTTAATTAACTTCTGATAATGATATTTCCCTAGATAACCTAGCCCTATAAGTCCTATATTAATTTTTTTTCTAGTTTTTTTTAAAAGCATTGATAATGTATTTTTGTTATATTTATAATTAAGACCCAATTATATAGTGAATTACTAATGACAAGCAAATATTTAGCAGGTGTTGATGAAGTGGGGCGCGGATGTCTCGCAGGACCTGTTGTGTCAGCTGCTATTATATTGAAGAAAAGCGCTGATAAAGAGAAACTTGTAGACTCTAAATCAATTTCATCTAAAAAAAGGCGTGATTTAGTATCATACATACTTGAGCATTCACATGCTGTTGGTATTGGAATATGTGATAACTTTGAGGTAGACAAACTAAATATCCATAACGCAACCTTATTATCCATGAAAAGAGCTATTAACAACTTAAACTTAGAGCCAGACCTAGTTTATATAGATGGTATACATAAACCAGATATTTCAATTAAGAGCGAGTGTTTTATAAAAGGAGATCAAAAAATTCCAGAAATTTCAGCAGCATCAATAATTGCTAAAGTATTAAGAGACAATGAAATGATAATCTTGGATTCTATCTTAAAAGTATATGGATTTGCTAATCATAAAGGTTATGGAACCAAAGAACATATGATGGCAATAGATATCTTTGGGCCATCTGTTTATCATAGACTAAGTTTTTCCCCTTTGAAGGATGGGGATTTCTGTATATGAACACTCAATTCACTCATCTACACTTACATACCGCTTATTCACTTAGCAGTAGTACTGTCGATATTGATAAACTAATTAAGTTAGCAAAAAAAAATAAAATAAAAAATTTAGCTATTACTGACCATCTTAATGTATTTGCAGCTATAAAATTTTATCAAAAATGTATAGATAGTAAGATTAAACCTATTATAGGTTGCCAAATTCCAGTTAAAAATATTTTTAAAAAAAATATTCAGTCAAATATAATTTTATTATGCCAAAACCTTGCTGGATATAAAAACCTAATCATGCTCCTTTCTGAAATACATGTTTCTAAAAAACAAAATGAAACAGCAGCAGTAACTATTGATATTCTAAAAAAATATAACGAAGGCTTAATTCTTCTTACTGGCGGTAGGAATGGATTATTAGGCAAGAATACCCTCCTTAATGAAGATAACAATATAGACGTATTTTTGAAAAAGTTATCTAATTATTTTCCGTCAAGAGTTTATGTAGAAATTGACAGAACATCAAGGGACTCTGAAGAAATTTATAATAATAAGGTGCTTTTAATAGCTGAAAAATATAAATTACCAATTGTTGCAACTAATGATGTTTTGTTTTTAGAAAAATCTGATTTTGATTCACATGAGGTACGGGTATGTATCAATAAAAAAATTAAATTAGAAGATAGACAAAATCAAATAGATTTTAATGAAAATCAATATTTTAAATCTGAAATAGAGTTAAAAGAATTATTTGAAGATATACCTGATGCCGTAGATAATATTTCTGAAATTGTAAAGAGATGTAATTTTCATATTGATATTGACACATATCATCTTCCAAAATTTAATACACCTGATAATTCTTCTGTTGAAGAATATTTTGATAATATTGTCAAAGTTGGTTTACAAAATATATTTGATAAGAAAAGTATAACCAATAGAGATGCTTATGAAACTAGACTTGCAGATGAGATAAATGTTATTAAAAAAATGGGTTTTATGAGTTACTTTTTAATTGTTCATGAATTTATTGCATGGGCAAAGAATAATATGATTCCAGTTGGACCTGGTAGAGGCTCTGGGGCTGGCTCATTAGTTGCTTATGCATTAGATATTACATCAGTTGATCCGATTGAATACAATCTACTCTTTGAGAGGTTTTTAAATATTGAAAGAACTTCTATGCCTGATTTTGATATTGATTTTTGTATGATTAATCGGCAAAGAGTCATAGAACATATTACGAAACTATATGGAGAGAAGAAAGTTTCTCAAATAATAACTTATGGGTCATTGTCGGCTAGAGCTGTTATAAGGGATGTAGGACGTGTATTAGGCATGGCCTATACTTTTGTAGACCGGATAGCTAAATTAATTCCATTTGGTGTTGGCATAACAATAGATGATGCTTTAAAACAGAAGGAAGAGCTCAAATCAGCGTATGACTCTAATGAAGAAATAAAAAATTTAATTGATACATCAAAAAACCTTGAAGGATTACCTAGGAATGTTGGGAAACATGCTGCTGGTATTGTGGTAGCACCAGGAGATATACATGAACATATACCTCTTTATAGGATTGAAGAAAGTGATGAGATAGTGACGCAATATGATAAAGATGATATTGAAAAACTAGGATTAGTAAAATTTGATATTTTAGGTTTACGCACTCTTAGTATTATTGATAGAACTATAAAAACTATTAAAAAAACATATGTTGATACAAATATAGATCATGAAAGTATATTGCTCAATGACCCTAAAGTTTTTGATTTGCTTCAGAAGAAATTAACAACAGGAGTTTTTCAACTTGAGTCACCAGGGATGAAGCGTTATATGGGGAGACTAAAACCTGATTGTTTTGATGATATTGTTGCACTTCTTGCACTCTATAGACCTGGGCCACTAGGGACTAATATGGTTGATGACTTTATTAGTAATAAACATGGTAAAAAAATTAATTATGAACACCCTTTGCTTGAATCAATTTTATCTAGCACCTATGGTCTCATGTTGTATCAAGAACAGGTCATGGAAATATCTAGATCGCTTGCTAATTATTCTCTTGGAGAAGCAGATTTATTACGAAGGGCAATGGGGAAAAAGAAGAAAAAAGAAATGGAGGTACATAGACAAAAATTTATAGAAGGTGCATCAAAAAAAGGGATTAAATTGTCTGTAGCCAACTCTGTCTTTTCTAAAATGGAAAAGTTTGCAGGATATGGATTCAATAAATCACATTCAGTTGCATATGCTTTCATATCATATCAGACTGCTTTTCTAAAAACATACTATACATCAGAGTTTCTAGCTGCAGCTTTGTCGTCAGATATGGATAATACTGATAAAGTCATTTTATTAATTGATGCTGCAAGAGAAATGAAAATAACTATTCTGCAACCTAATATTAATGTTTCTGATTTTAATTTTATTTCTAATGATAAAAAAAATATCTTATTTGGGCTAGGTGCAGTAAAAGGTATTGGACAAAATGCTGCAAGCCATATTATAGATGAAAGACAAAAAAGTGGCGACTTTAAGAACCTTTTTGATTTTTGTGAACGAGTATCTTTAAATATTGTTAATATTGGAACTATTGAATCATTAATATATTCTGGTGCCTTTGACATTTTTAACGAATGTAGACTGACTCAGAAAAATTTATTAGAAAAAGCAATGTCTTATGGACACCACAAACAATCTTCTAAGTCCTCAGGGCAGCAGGAATTATTTGAAAATAAATCAGACTCTTTTATTTCTAATAGTAACGGTGATTTTAAAAAAGATAAATATTTTGTACAAGACACTAGAAAATCTAGATTAAATAAATTATTTCTAGAACGAAAAGTTATTGGTTTTTATCTTAGCGGACATCCTATCAATGAATATTCAAGTGAAATTAATGCAATGTCGATCAATAAAATTGATACATATTTAAAGAGACTTTATTCGGCATCCTCAACTAGTGATTTTTCTGAAAGTACGACAATAAGCGGTGTAATTATTAATATAAGATCCCAAAGAATGGGGAAAGATAAATTTATAAATATATTAACAGTTGATGACTCATCTGGAAGACTAGAAGTTATTGTTTTTCCTGATATATATCAACAATATCAAAATATTATTAAAGAAAATGAAATATTATTTTTTGCCGGTGTAATATCTATAGATGAATACAATTCTGGTTTAAGCTTAAAAGTTACAAAAATATTTGATATAGAAAATGCAAGACAGAGATATTCTAAAGAAATTGAATTATTATTAACCCCAGATTTATCTAATGATGATATTTTGCAAAAGATAGTTAGCTTGCTAGAGCCTCATAAAAATGGAAAGTGTCCTTTAACTATTAAATGTATTAGTGACAAACATATTGTGCCCCTTAATCTTAATAATAAATGGTTAATTAATCCATCATCCACTCTTATAAATAGTCTTTCTGATTTACTTGGCAAAGAAAATATTATTGTTAAATATCAATAGTTTTTTTATTATATTTAGTTATACTTATTTAAAATATGAAAGAATTTAATCCAAACTATCTTGACTTCGAACAACCTTTATTAGAGCTTGAGGCTAAAATTAATCAGCTTAATAATTCACCCGAAAAAACTGCTAAAAGTGATCAAGCTGTAATAAAACTAAAAAAAGACTATGAAAGCTTAACCACAAAGGTTTTTAATAATTTATCTGATTGGCAGATATCTCAACTAGCAAGACATCCCTTAAGGCCGTATACATTAGATTATATACCAAATATATTTACATCATTTAATGAGCTTCATGGAGATAGAATGTTTGGTGATGATCCAGCTATTATTTCAGGAATTGCCATGATTGAAAAATATAATTTTGTATTTATTGGTCATCAAAAGGGTAGAGATGCAAAAGAAAAAGTAAAGAGAAACTTTGGTATGCCGAAGCCAGAAGGATACAGAAAAGCTCTAAGAATTATGAAATTAGCTGAAAAATTTAATCTTCCAATTATTACATTCATCGATACACCTGGCGCCTATCCAGGTATTGATGCGGAGTCACGCAATCAAAGTCAAGCTATAGCTGAGAATCTTTTTGTAATGTCTAGCTTAAACGTTCCAATTATTTCCATAATAATAGGTGAAGGTGGTTCTGGTGGAGCACTTGCAATTGGTGTATGTGATAAACTTGGTATGCTGGAAAATAGCATTTACTCTGTTATTAGTCCTGAAGGTTGTGCATCTATATTATGGAAAGATGCTAAAAAAGCAGAACAAGCAGCTGAGGCTTTATGTATAACAGCTTCTAAATTACTAGAATTCAAATTAATAGATATTATTATTCCTGAACCCTTAGGAGGTGCCCATAGAGATTATTCAGCCATGAGTTCGTCTCTTAAAATGAATATTATCAATCTCCTTGATGATGTATCAAGCAAAAACATTAAAGATCTCATCGCTGAAAGGAAGGAAAAAATAGGATCATATGGTGTCTATCAAGACTGACGAGTTAATTGATAAGTGTAGTAATTTTTTATCTAAGATTTCAACCAATAAATTTTTAATTGCATTTAGTGGAGGGTTAGACTCAACAGTTCTGCTAGACTGCTTATATAAACTATCAAGTAAAAAAGAATTAATTATTAGGTCAATTCATATTAACCATAATCTTTCTAATGATGCGCATAAATATGAAGACCATTGTTTAAAAATTACCAATAAATATGGTATTGAACATCTATCAGAAAGAATAAATATTGATGGTTTTTCAAATATCGAAGAACAGTGTAGAGAAAAACGATATCAGTCTATTACAAATATAGCGCACAAAGATGAGTGTGTATTAACTGCTCATCATGAAGATGATCAAGTTGAAACTTTTTTCTTAAGACTTATCAGAGGTTCCGGTGTAAGAGGTTTATCTAGTATGAAAAATAAAACTATGATAAATGATAGAATAATTGGTAGACCATTTTTAAATATATCAAAAAAAGAAATTATTGATTATCAAAAAAAGTATGATCTTAAATTTATTTCTGATAAAAGTAACCAAGATAATAAGTTTGATAGAAATTATTTGAGAAATCATGTTATACCTCATATAAAAAAAAGATGGCCATCTATAAATAAAAACATCACAAATAATATTCTTATCCAAGAAATACAGTCAAAATTTACATCAGATAATATAGAGCTAGTTTTACCTAACTATTATGCTGAGAATAAAAATGAATTATTGATTGATAAGCTTAATAAAGAAGATTTTCATATTAAAGTTATCATTATACATGAATGGGTATTTATGTTAACTCAGACAATATTAAATCTTAGACAAATTAAAGAAATTTTAAAGATATTAAATACTAACAATGATTCTAACCCTTTGTTTGAATTCAGTTCAATTATAATCAAAAAAAATAAAAACATTTTAACTTTGTCAAAAAAATATTAATAATATGAGCTAAATGTATATTTCTATGCCAAGATTGTCTATAATTCATTAGATATTATATGACAAGATATGTATTTATCACTGGTGGAGTCGTTTCATCCCTTGGAAAAGGAATTGCATCCGCCTCCCTAGCTTCCTTATTCAAACTCAGAGGCTTTAAGGTATCTTTACAAAAGCTTGACCCCTACATAAACTTAGATCCAGGAACAATGAGCCCAATTCAACATGGAGAAGTATTTGTAACTGAAGACGGAGCTGAAACAGATTTAGATCTTGGTCATTATGAGAGGTTTGTTGGTATTAAAATGAGTCAGGATAGCAATGTTACTGCTGGCAGAGTCTACTCTAATGTAATAAATAAAGAAAGAAAAGGTGAATATCTTGGGAGTACAGTACAGGTAATACCTCATATTACAGATGAAATACAAAGATTAATTATAAAAGGCTCGAAAAAAGCAGATATTGCCTTTGTAGAAGTTGGCGGAACTGTTGGAGACATTGAATCTTTGCCATTTCTTGAAGCAATTAGACAATTAGGTCTTGAACTAGGAAAATCAAATGCAATTTTTATACATTTAACCTTGTTGCCTCTAATAGAAGTTACAAATGAGGTAAAAACCAAGCCTACTCAACACTCTGTTAAAGAATTAAGATCAATAGGAATTCAGCCTGATATTTTATTATGTAGAGCTAAAAATGATATTAATCAGGCACTTAAAGAGAAATTAGCATTATTTACTAATGTTTCAAAAAAAGCAGTTTTCTCTGCAGTTGATGCTAAGTCTATTTATGACATACCAATACTATTAAGAGAACAAAAAATTGATGACTGCATAATACAAAACCTTAAACTTAAATCAAAAAAATCAAACTTGAAGCCATGGAAGAATTATAGGGCTAAGGTTTTAAATTGTAAGAAAAGTATTAAAATAGCTATGATAGGCAAATATGTTGACCTTGTTGATTCTTATAAGTCATTAAATGAAGCTTTATATCATGCTGGTATCATAAACAACCGATTGGTAGATATTACTTATCTTGATTCAGAAAAGTTAACAAAGAATAATATTAATTTATTAACAAAAATGAATGGAATAGTTGTACCAGGGGGTTTTGGTAATCGAGGTATAGAGGGTAAAATTCTAGCGGCTAAATTTGCAAGGATTAATAAAATACCATACTTTGGCATATGTTTAGGTATGCAGATTTCAGTTATAGAGTTTGCAAGAAACGTAATTAAACTCAGCAGTGCAAATAGTACTGAATTTAACTCTAAGACAAAAAATCCAGTCATTGCCTTAGTTGATGAATGGGATGATTTGAAAGGTAAAAAAATAATTGCTGATAAAGAAAATTATGGGGGCACGATGAGACTAGGCGCGCAAGAATGTTTTATAAACAAAAATACCTTGGCATATAATATGTATAATGAGAACTCTGTTAGAGAAAGACACCGTCATAGATATGAGGTTAACAAGAATTTACTTCATATTTTTGAAAAAACAAATCTTGTATTTAGTGGTAAGTCAAAAAAAGGAGATTTAATGGAAATGTTGGAGATTAAAAATCATCCATGGTATTTAGGATGTCAATTTCATCCTGAGTTTACTTCTTCTCCTATAAATGGCCATCCATTATTTAATGGATTTATAGCCGCATCAGCTAAAAAAAGGGCTAAAAAGTGAGCAATAATAATTCTATACAAATTGGGAAAAGTTCGGATTTGACACTAATATCAGGTCCTTGTGCAATAGAGTCAGAAGACTTATCTATGAGAATTGCAGAACACATTTGTGAAATTACGAAAGACCTGCCTATATCATATATATTTAAAGCTTCTTTTGATAAAGCAAATAGATCTTCATTGAAGTCTCAAAGAGGAATTGGATTAAATAAAGGCCTGAAAGTACTTGAGAAAATAAAAAATACCTTTAATATACCTGTTCTAACTGATGTCCATGAAGATACACCTCTAGATGAAGTTGCAGATGTTGTTGATATTTTACAAACACCTGCCTTTCTATGCAGACAAACCAATTTTATTTTAAAAGTAGCCTCAACAATGAAACCAATTAATATAAAAAAAGGCCAATTTTTATCACCAAAAGAAATGATAAATGTTGTGGAAAAAGCAAAATCTACAGGAAATCAGGATATTTTTGTTTGTGAGAGAGGTGTATCATTCGGCTATAATAATCTTGTATCTGATATGAGGTCGCTCGTAATACTTAGGGATACTATGTGCCCAGTAATTTTTGATGCATCACATTCAGTGCAACAACCAGGATTAAACTCTGATCATTCTGGAGGAGAAAGCCAGTTTATACCAATATTAGCTAAAGCAGCAGTAGCGGTAGGAGTAGATGCTGTATTTATAGAAACACATCCAAACCCTGAAAAAGCAATCAGTGATGGAAATAATTCATTAAATATCAAAGATTTAAAGAATCTTATTAATAATTTAGTTATGATAAATAATATAACTAAAAAAAATATGGATTAAACTATTGAGTAAAATAAAAAGCATTAAGGCTAGGCAGATACTGGATTCCAGAGGGAACCCAACTGTTGAAGTTGACATGATACTTGATTGTGGGTCTTTTGGCAGAGGAGTAGTTCCGTCAGGAGCATCAACAGGTTCTCTAGAAGCTCTAGAATTAAGAGATCATGATAATTCTGTATATCAAGGCAAATCAGTACATAAAGCCATTGATAATATTAATAAGGAAATATCCAAATTAATTGTTAATAATCAAGATTTTAAACAAGATTCTTTCGATAAATTTCTTATAGATTTAGATGGTACTGAAAACAAGGGTAGATTAGGAGCTAATAGCATATTAGCCTTATCACTTGCTTTTGCTCATGCGAATGCAAAATCAAAAAATCTTCCACTTTATAAGTCTTTTAATAATAATTCTGACTATATTTTACCGGTGCCAATGATGAATATTATAAATGGTGGAGTTCATGCTAATAATAGCCTAGATTTTCAGGAGTTCATGATATTGCCAATAGGGTTTTCCAGTTTTAGTGATAGCCTAAGAGCTGGAGTTGAAGTATTTCATACATTGAAAGGAAAGCTTAACAAGCTATCACTTAGTACTGCTGTGGGTGATGAAGGGGGTTTTGCGCCTAACATAAAGACGAATGCAGAAGCATTAAGTATTATAATTGATTCTATTGCTGCTGCTGGATATAAGCCAGGCAAAGATATTTATCTTGGATTAGATGTAGCAAGTTCTGAGTTTTACTCTAATGGAAAGTATAAACTATCTAATAATTCATCATTTAATAGTAATGACTTTGCTTCATATCTGAAAGAATTATGTGAAAATTATCCAATAATAAGTATTGAAGATGGTATGTCAGAAAATGATTGGGAAGGTTGGACTGTGCTTACTAAAGAATTAAGTAACAGAGTTCAACTTGTCGGTGATGATATATTTGTTACTAATCCAAAAATTTTACAAGATGGCATTAATAAAGGGATTGCTAATTCGATATTAATAAAATTAAATCAAATTGGAACCGTAACAGAAACATTAGACACAATAGAATTAGCTAGGAAAAATAATTATAATTATATTATTTCTCATAGATCAGGAGAAACAGAAGATGTAACTATAGCTGATCTCAGTGTTGGAACAGCGTCAGGTCAAATTAAAACTGGGTCACTATCCCGCTCAGATAGGAACTCTAAATATAATCAGTTATTGAGAATTGAAGAAGAGCTTGGCAAGAAATCTTTTAATAGAAATAATGTTTTTGAGAGGTGGGTGAAATGAAATTATTTTACTCTATATGTTTTATACTTTTCATAAGTTTACAGTATTCATTATTCTTAAGTAATAATAGCGTCATAACATTTTTTAATCTTAAAAATGATCTAGAAGTATTTTCTTCAGATTTAAATAAGTATAAAGAAAAAAATAATCTTTTAATATCTGAAATAAAAAGTATTAAAAAAAATAAAAATAGCTTAGAAATTTTTGCAAGAGAAAATTTTGGATATATTAAAAAAAATGAGATCTTCTTTCAAATTATAAGAAATGAGCATTAAGATTTGTGATGCGATTATTCTAGCTGCTGGATCTAGCAAAAGGTTTGATTCATCTCAGCTTAAACAATACTTTAAGATTAATAATAAAAGTCTAATTGACTTAGCAATTTATAATTTAAATTCTACAAAAAAATTAAGAACCATCTATGTAGTATTAAATAAAGAAAGTAATTATAAAATTCCAAAAAATATTAAAAATGTGGAAACCTTAATAGGAGGCAACACAAGAACAAAATCTGTTTATAAAGCACTGAGCTATTTATCCAAAGATAAAGATTCTCCATATAATATTTTAATACATGATGCAGCTCGACCTTGTTTGGATATTAAAGAGTTGAAAGGATTAATAGAGAAAGGAAACTCTATATCTACAGGCTTATCTCTTGGCTATCCATTAACAAATGCATTAAAAAGAGTTGGTAACGGATTAAATGTTATTGAAAATATTAAAAGAGATAATCTATATATGTCATTCACACCTCAATTATATAATTTTGCGAAGCTTTTTAAGGCATACACTGATATTATCAATAAAAAATTGAATGTTGATGATGAAATAGAGGCAATGATAAAGTTGGGATATAAAGTAAAAATTATTAAATCATCTCCAAGAAATATTAAATTAACTTACCAGGATGATGTTAAAGTCATAAAAGATTTGATGAAAAAGATATGAGAATTGGTTTAGGAATAGATACGCATCAATTAATACCTGGGAAATCAATAAGACTAGGAGGTGTTGACATACCTTCAAATGTATCTATTAAAGCTCATTCTGATGGTGATATTGTTTATCATGCAATTGCAGACGCTTTATACGGTGCAATATCTATGGGTGATATTGGAGATCACTTTCCTGATACTGATCCTAATAATAAAGGCCTAGATAGTGGAAAAATTATAGAAGACGCTGTTACTGCCATTGTATTTAAAGAATATAACCTCGTGAATATGGATGTGGTATTATTACTTGAGTCCCCTAATATATCTAAACAAAAGGAACAAATGAAAGATAATATTGCGCGGATATTAATTAACTGTGGCATGGATGATGTTGGCAAGCATAATATTAATATTAAGGCGTCAACTTCTGAGTCACTTGGATTTATAGGAAAAGGTGAGGGCGTCACCTGTTACTGTATAGTTTCTCTTGCGTAGTATTTAGATATGAAGAACATTGGCCCTCTTATTATAAATTTAGACGATATTAAGTTGTCTAATGATGAAAAAAATATAATAAAACATAATTTAGTTGGAGGAATCATACTCTTTTCACATAACTATGATTCTAAAAATCAATTATGTCAATTAATTGATGATATTCGATCTGTTAAAGATAATATTATAATTTCTATAGACCATGAGGGTGGAAGAATTCAAAGACTATTAAAAGAATTTACTCACCTTCCAAGTTTAGAAGCAATATCAAATATAAAAGATTATGAATTAAGAAAAAAAATTGCTAACCAGTCAGGCTATGTTAGCGGTTATGAATTATCTGAAATGAATATTGATGTTAATTATTCTCCTGTAATTGATATTAATTATAATAAAAAAAATAATTTGCTAAAAGACAGGACATTTGGAAATGACATTAATAATATTATTTTATTAGCTAATGAATATATTAACGGATGTTTAGAAGGAGGGATTCTCCCTGTTTTAAAACATTTTCCAGGACATGGGCGAGTAGTTACAGATAGTCATATTGAAGGTTGCATATCAGACATAGATATTAATGAGTTATTAAAAACAGATATCCTACCATTTAAAAATTTACATCTGACTCATAGTAAATTTAATTTACCTATTATGACAAATCATGTCATTTATTCAAAAGTAGATAAATTCGTTGTAACATATTCAAAAGAATGGTTAAAAACCCAATCAAACTTAATTTTTAAAAAACCTCCTATTTTCATAAGTGATGATGTTGAAATGTATTCAGCTAAAATTATGGATGATAGGGAATTATCATGCGAAGAAAGAGTATTATTAGCTTTGAATGCTGGGTGTAGAATGATAATTGCTACTACTATGCAAAATAACAAGATTATAAAGGAAAAAAGTTCCTATAAATATTTCTCTGAAAATTATCTTACTGATAATATCATTGAGTACTATGAAAAAAATCATGATAAAATGTCTGAAATAGAATTGCTAAAAATTGAAAGTAAAAATGTTGAGTTATATGAAGAAGCAATTGAAAATATAGAAACTGCTGGGATGATTACTGATGAATGAGTTACTAAATAAAATATTTGAAACAGATTTGTGGACACAAATAGCTCTAATATCATTAATTGCACTTTTATTGTTGTTTATAAAAAATAAGATTATATTATTTTTTTCTGGGATTTCCGCTAAAACAGCTACAGAGTTCGATGATATAGTAGTTAATTCACTTCAAAAACCACTAACTTACTTAATAATTTTAGTTTCACTAGTTTTAATATCTGAGTCATTAAACAATTTTTATCAAATATTTGAATCTTTTGATACATCGAAAGCCATTTATCCTTTAATTCTTGTATTAATATCATGGACATTACTCAGAATTCTAGATAATTATTATAGAAATAAATCATTTTTGAAAAATTTAAAAGAGGGTGATGACCCTATAGTTGTTGAGAATACATATGAGATAACTATACGTATATTTAAAATTATTGTAATAGTCATTACTGTATTAACACTTATGCAGGAATTTGGCTTAAGTGTCTCAGGTTTACTTGCATTTGGCGGAGTAGGTGGTTTAGTACTAGGTTTAGCTGCTAAGGATCTTTTATCAAATTTCTTTGGAAGCTTAATGCTTTATTTTGATAAGCCTTTCAAAGTAGGTGAATTTATTAAATCTCCTGATAGAAATATTGAGGGTATTGTAGAGAATATTGGCTGGAGATTAACCGTTATCAGAACATTCTCAAAAAATGTTTTGTATATACCAAATTCTGCTTTTTCTAACATAATCGTAGAAAACGCTACTAGAATGACTAACAGGAGAATCAATCAGATTATAGGTCTCAGGTATGATGATTTAGAAAAGATACCTAAAATAGTAGATGATGTAAGAATATATTTAGAGAATCATAATGATATCGATCAATCAAACAAGCCTGCTGTATTTTTTCAGAGCTTTTCTGCATCATCTTGTGATTTCTTTATTCGTGCGTTTACAAATACAAAAGACTGGAGAGAATTTCTTAAAATTAAAGAACAGGTCTTATATAAAATTTCGGAAATAATTAGTAATCATAATGCTGCTATAGCATTTCCAACTACAACAATTGATTGGAAAAGTGATAATCCATCATCTTAAAACTTATCAAGAAACCTTAGTGATAATATTAGAGATAAACTCACATTTATCTTTTAAATTCTCCATATCTAATGAATATTGAAGCATGCCATTTTTTAAAATTTTTAAATTATTCTGATTATTTGTTTTAGATAAAATACCATTAAGATTAATTATATTTTTATTTTCATATTCAATTTTAACATTATCTTTTAAAATCTTGATATACTTAATATTTAACCCATTAATTTCAATTTTTAGTTTAGTTAAATGAAATAAATTTTCAAGATGTTCTGGTATAGGACCAAATATATCAATCATTTCGTCTTTAATAAAACCTATATCAACTAATTTATTGCATGATGATATTTTTTTATAATAAGTTAAACGTGTGAAAATATCATTTATATAATCTTGTGGTATTAAACATGATGAACTTACATCAATTTCAATATCATTGATACTTTTCTCATGCTTTCCAGTTTTTAGAAATTCAATACTTTTTGATAACATTTCAGCAAACATAGCATAACCAACTTCATAAATTTGCCCACTTTGCTCTTCACCTAGAATTTCTCCTGCCCCTCGGATTTCTAAATCATGTGTTGCTAACTCTAGTCCTCCTCCCAAACTATTTACAGAATCTATGGCCTCTAATCTTTTTTCTGCATTTTTAGTAATTAAAGATTTATCTTGAATAATTAGATAAGCATATGCTTGTCTTTTAGTTCTTCCAACTCTGCCTCTTATTTGGTGCAACTGTGATAATCCAAACCTGTCACTATCATTTATAATTATGGTATTTACATTTTGTATATCTAAACCACTTTCTATAATACTTGTACAAACTAGAATATCGTATTTATGACTAAGAAAATTATCCATTTCTTCTTCAATTTTTTTATTATTTAATTGACCATGCATTATTCCAATTTTTAAACTTTTGTTAATGTCATGTAACTTTTGAACTTCTAAATCCATTGTTTTTATATCATTGTGAACATAATATATTTGCCCACCTCTTTGTACCTCTCTTTCAATTGCATCTGAAATAATGTCATTATTCCAATCAATAATCCTTGTTATAATAGATTTCCTATTTTCAGGTGCTGTTTCAATTACACTTAAATCACGAATTTGAGAAAGAGCTGAATTTAATGTTCTAGGAATAGGTGTAGCTGTTAAAGTAATGACATCAATATTATTCTTTAATTTTTTTATCTTTTCTTTGTCTGCAACGCCAAACTTATGTTCTTCATCAATTACAAGTAATCCAATTTTTTTAAATATAACTTTTTTAGATAGCAGAGCATGTGTTCCAATAATAATATCTAATTTTCCTGATTCTATCATTTCTAAAGTTTTCTTTTTTTCACCCAAAGTTTGCAACCTAGATAGTTTTCCAATACTAATTGGTGTTTCATCAAATCTTTTTACGAATGTCTTATAATGTTGTTCAACTAAAATTGTTGTTGGAGCTAATATCATGGATTGCCTTTCATCAAGTGCTGCAATAAAAGCTGCGCGCATGATAATCTCAGTCTTTCCAAACCCAACATCGCCGCATATAAGTCTATCCATAGATTTTAGAGAAGTCATATCACTAATAACCTCTTTAATTGTTGTTGATTGACCTTCAGTTTCAATGAATGGAAATTTCTTAGAAAACCTATAATATTCATCAATATTATTTTTAAATTGATATCCTTCACATAATAATCTTTTTGACTGTACTTCCAGTAATTCTACTGCTATATCATTTACTTTCTTTTTTGCGCGATTTTTTATTTTTATCCAATAGTCAGTCCCAAGATTATGTAGTGGAGTATTTAAACCAGTATAACCAGCATATTTTTTTAATAAATTTATTGATGTAACAGGAATATAAAGCACATCTTGTTGCGCATATTCAATCTTAATTAATTCTGTTTTAATACCTTCAATATCCATATTTATCAACCCTTTATATCTTCCAACACCATAATTATCATGCACAATAGGGGAGTCTATATTAAGTGAAGATATATCATTAATATAATCATCAATGAGGTTCTTTTTAGATGAAGTTTTGGGGATTGATATAGATCTTGGCCCAAATATATCTTTATCAGAAATAATTGCTATTTTATTTTTATAATCAATAAATCCTTCACCAATTCTTTTATTTGTAATAGATAATTTTCTTTTAGACAAAAGAAATTCATTATAGTCATCTACGGTATCAAATTTTTTATCCATAGAATTTAATAGCTCTATCATTTCTTTTCTAAGACTTTCTCTTTCTATACATAAGAGAATCTTATATGACACCTCATTTATAAATTTTCTTAAACTTTTATATGGATCCTTGAATGTATTATTTATTATTACAGATGGGAGATTTTTAATACTTGAGTTAATGCTATCAATATCTTCTGTAAATTTATAAATTGAAAGTTCAATCTTAGTATGATCTTGCAAGGAATTTTCAAGTTCATTTTGACTAACTAAAATTTTCTTTGGCTCTAATATATATTTATCATTTTTAAATTTTGAATAATACTTTTGATAATTTTTATCAATTTTATTCATCTGCTCTAAAATATCTCTTGAAGATAAAATTGCTGTATCGGTATCTTTAAAGAAATCTATGAATGCAGATGTATTTTTATAAAATAATGGCAATATATTATGTGCCGAAGGATACAAGATTTTATTTGTAATTTTTTCATATTCTATATCTTCAAAATACTCTTCATCAAAAATCTTTAAACTTTCTTTTGAATAATAGTTAATCAAATCATCAGTTAAATTGATTTCATTAACTACGCTTAAGATAAAAAAATCTATTGGTTTTATTGATTTTTGGCTATTAACATCAAATAATTTAATTGTTTTAATCAATTCTCCGTCAAAAGTAACTCGTACTGGGTTTTCAGACGTCATTGAATAAACATCAATTATTGGTCCACGTATTGAAAACTCTCCCTGATTATTTATTTTATTATTTCTTTGATAACCAAAACTCTCTATTGTATTCAGAATTTCTTGATAAGAAGTATTTTTATTAATCTTAAAAAAGTATTTAGAAATTTCGTTTATTGGTGGTATTTTTTTTGATACTGATGAAAAGCTTGTTAATATTATATTTTTTTGATTATTGAGAATATTATGATATGTTTTTATTCTTTTGGATAGAATTTCGTTGTCTGTTATTATATCTTCGTATGGTAGTGACTCTAAATCTAAGAACATATTAATTTTTTCTTCTTTGTTAAGGAACAATTTTAATTCATTAGATAAGTTATATATTTCATTATTATTATCTAGTATGACAACCGTGTTTTTAAAGGCATCACTAATATTTCTTATAATATAGCTTCCAGATGAACCATAAAGCCCACCATATTTATAATATTTTAGATTATCTTTGAATAAATGTTTCATAATAAAAAAAGCAGCACATAAGTACTGCTTTTAGTTTTATATAAGACAAGCTTATTTTACAGTATTAAAACCAAGAACTTCCCAGCTTTGCATACCACCGCGGTACCACTTAATTTTATGTGCAGGGTAACCGTACTTCAGCAAGCTTTTAATATTATTGGGTGATTGTCCACACCACATACCATTACAGTACATTACTAGAGTTTTTGCATGATCAAAATAGTACAATCCATTTTGTTCTTTAGCTCCAAATTTTTCTGTCATTATTTCAGCTATTGAAATTGGATCCGCTCCTTTTGCTTCACTCAAGTGAGTCCATGGTACATTTACTGCACCAGGTATCATTCCTTTCGCAACCCAATCAGGTGTTCTAGAATCAACAACCATTATTTCTGATCCATCTGGCATTTTTTCTCCTTTACTCATCATTACACTATAATGAATTATTTCTTGTTCACCAATTGTTTCAACACCAGGTCTTAGCTGCATAGGTTGAATGCAAAAGGGTGGGCAAGGTCTTGATGTTTTAGCAAATGCTGGATTTATAGTATTAGCATTATTTTGATTTCTCATTATTGTATGAGATCCAACATTAACTGATATTCCAATCTCTAAAGAGTTAGGTCCGTCACCTTTTGATATTGCAACGGGTTTATCAGCATATGCTGTTGATAACGTAAAAACAGAAACCAAAACAACACTTAATATAGCATTAAATTTCATATCTCCTCCTTCTATTTTATTATTCGCAATCCGGCTCTTCTTCTTCTGGTTCTACTTCAAAAATTATGTCTTTTGCATTAAATATATTTACATCTGCAAAAGCAATATTTATTGAAAACAACCCTACAAAAAATATTGTTACTATTCTCATTTTTTCTCTATTATTCCATGAGTTTTAGGCATCTATTTCAAGGAGCCGTTACTTCTTACTTGTAATAAGTGTACATCATGTTAAACATTTAATAAAATTCTTTTATAGCTTAAAATGGGCATTATGTCTTACGCTTTATGCCTAGCGCGAGATTAATAACCTCTGTTTATTAAGATTTCTTAAATAACCATTTTTGTATAGTCTTCCTTCTATAACTTAGATCTATAGTACTTTTTATGACTTTTGCTTTATCAAGTGCCTCAGTAATTATGTCACCATCAGCATTAGTTATAAAACTAGAGCCCCAGAAATTTATGCGTCTATTTTTATTGTTCTCATTGCCAATTCTATTTGCCACAACTACCGGTATGTTGTTCATGAGACTATTTGCTTGAATGACTATTTTCCATTTAAGTTTTTCATTAGGAAGGCTTAGAAGTTTTTTATCGATATATGTTTTTCCAATAGCTGTAGGACATAAAATTAAGTCTGCACCAAGTTTATTTAATTGCGAATAAGGTTCACTATGCCATTGATCCCAACATATCATGATACCAATTTTACATATCCCTATATCTATCACAAAACTTGGCTTAGAAGATTCTGAGAAATAATACTTTTCATGATAACAGGGTTCATCAGGAAGATATTTTTTATGATACTTTCCAATAATTTTACCAACAGGAGAAATAACTATAGCAGTATTATAGTAATTTTTAGTTGTTCGCTCATAAAAAGGAAATACAAGAAATATATTTTTTTCTATGCATAATTTTTTAATTTTATTAATTATTCGTGAATTAGTTTTAATTGATAATTTTTTATTAATTATATTTTTTTCGATACAAAAATAATTTAAAAAAGATAATTCATGAAGAACTACTATAGTTTGTCTCGTTACTTTTATTTTTTTTATTAATATTACAAATTCCTGAAGATTAACAGCTGAATTATGACTTATTTTTTTTTGTATAATAACAATATCAATTTTATTTGATGACATTTTTAATTTTTTCATTACCAAATACTATTGAGTGTGCAGCAATGTAAGTTTCCATACTCATTTAGTAGAGCAGAAGAGTTTACAAATGCCACATCTTTGTTTATAAAAATATTTTCAATAATCTTTTTCTTTTTAAAATTAATTTTAACTGGTATAGGTATTATTACCTTGTTATTTGTAATAACATAATTTAAATATGAGAAGGGGTGTATTAAATTATCTTCACTTTTACATATATCTTCAGCATCATGATTTATTGCTATTAGATTATTAATATAAGACGATCTTTTATTAATATTTATAATTTGCTCCTTTAATTCTTTTAATAGATGATAATCAGGATGAGAGCTATCATCTGTTGACATATATAATAATGTATCATGCCCATGGAATCTAATTAAATTATCAATATGGCCGTTAGTATCATCACCAGATAAAGAATCAATGTCAATAAATTTAAAAGTCCCCATATTATTTTCTGAATAATTTAATTTTAATTCTTTTTCAATTCCAACCCAGCTCTTATTATTATTCAATTCCATGCATTTTTTATTAAACAGTGATAAACCTAATCCATTATTTATGATATTTCCGCCCTCAAGAATAATATTTTTGAGGGGTTCTTTCATAATAATTTCTTTATTTTTATGAATCTTATAAAAATTTTCTACATAATAGTTTGAGAAATTATTATCCTTATCAAACGGATATTTTTTACCATATGCATTATAATAATAATTATAAAAAAAATATTGGTTATTTTCTTTATTAAGTGCTATCTGTGGCCCATAATCTCTTATCCATATATCATTTGTTTCATAATCTATTAGTTTTATAAGATTTTTATATTTTTTTAAATTAATTTTTGATATATCTAAGGTGTTATTTAATCTAGAGATGTCTTTAAAAACATTATCATCTTTATTTTTAATAATGAAAATATAATTATTACACTCTAGTAGTAAATCTATTATCTTGCAGTAAATTTCTAAAATTTCTGTCCAATATTTTTTTTTCTTATATATTGATGGCCAGACCATTATAATAGTATTGCATTCTTGATCTGGTATAGTTTGATTCATAATCATACTTATTTATTATTTTCTCTATAAACCTCTATGTTACAATAATCTATGCAATTATTATTGGCATATAGATTTCTAAAATCAAAACATAACACTGGTTTTATAAATATAATATCAAAAATATCAATACTAGGCATAATACTAGGTGTTGGTATTCTTATAACAGTTCTATCTGTGATGAATGGTTTTGAAAAGGAATTAAGACATAAAATTCTGGGCTTTACCTCTCATGTAACAATTTTGCCACGAAGTAACTCCTTTGTAGATTATTCTAGACTCTTTGAACAACTCAAAGCTAACAAAGATGTCATTGGATATTCCCCATATATTCAAAAAGAGATATTAATTTCTTCTGTTACATCTACAACTAATGCTTATTTTCGCGCAATAGATCCAAAATTAGAAAAAAATGTTGGGATTGTTGATGAGAGTATAATATTTGGGAGTTTTAACAATCTCGATGTTTCTAAAAATAATATAATATTAGGTAGTGGTGTAGCAAACAAACTTCTGGTAAGAATTGGAGACGAAGTTGAAATTTTAACTCAATTTACTCCATCTGAATCAAAAAAACCATTTCAATTCAAAAATAAATATATCGTATCTGGGGTTTTTGATGTTGGGCTCTATGAATATAATAACGCATATGTTTTTATTGATCTAGATAATTTTTTTAATACACTAAAGCAAAATAATAAAAATAATATATTTATAGATGCTATAAGTATTAAGCTTTACGATGCACTAATTGCAAATGAATTTTCGTTAAATTTTAATAATACAAATAATAAATTTTTCTCTCAAGATTGGACTAAAACACATACTGCACTTTTTTCTGCAATAAATAATGAAAAACGAGTAATGTTCATTATATTGATGCTGATTGTGGCTGTTGCAGCTTTTAATATCATTTCCTCATTATTAATGCTTGTTATTAACAAACAGAAAGATATTGCAATTTTAATGACTTTAGGTGCAACTAAAATAAATATAATAAATATATTTATTCTACAAGGTTTATTCTTAGGTCTTTTAGGAACAATTTTTGGAATAATTTTTGGTTTATTGCTCTCTGTAAATATCGACGTTATTATTACAACAATTGAGTCGGTATTTAATTTAAATTTAATGCCTGCGGAAATTTATCATCTTGAGAAAATTCCTTCGATAATAAATTATAATGATGTTATTTGGATTGGTCTTTTTACTTTCATACTTACATTATTATCTACAATATACCCCGCAATAAAGGCTGCAGAAATAAGACCCGCTGCAGTATTTAGGGGTGACAACTAATGATTTTAAGTTGCGAAAATTTAAATAAAATTTATCAAAATAATAATACATCTATCGTGGAACATGTTTTAAAAAATATTAATCTTAATATTGAAAAGGGAGTCCTTGCGGCATTAAGAGGACCATCAGGAAGCGGGAAGAGTACATTATTAAATTTAATTGCTGGATTAGATTACCCATCATCAGGAAAAGTTACTTTCAACAATATAATAGTTAATAATTTAAACAATTCAGAATTAGCAATTTATAGGAATAAAAATATTGGTATAATATTTCAGTTTTTTAATTTACTTAATGATTTAACAGTATATGAGAATATTGCGCTTCCTTTAATTATTAGAGGTGAAAATAGAAAACAGATATCAACGAAGGTTCTTCCTCTTATAGAAAAAATTGGTCTTATGAATAGAAAAGATTTTAAAACTAATATACTTTCTGGAGGTGAGTCTCAGCGGGTTGCTATTGCAAGATCACTTATAACCGAACCCAAACTTATTTTAGCTGATGAGCCAACTGGAAATCTAGATAAATCTAATACTGATATGATTTTAGATTTATTAATAGATTCATGTAAATCTACAAACTCTGCTTTATTAATGGTTACGCATGATATAGATTTATTAAAAAAATTTGATAAAGTATATACTTTAGAATCTGGAATAATTTCTTAGTTTTATAATTACTGAATTTTTCTTTTTTTAAGTCTATTATATAAATAAATTTTCCATAATACATGCATTAGTATATATCCTACAATACTTGAAACTATTCCAATGATTACAGTCCCAAGAAGCAGTGGCTCCCATATGTTACTCATTGCATTCATAATCCAATCTGTATTCAGTTGGAATTCATTATAAATAGGGCTTCTATCTAAAATATTATTTCCAAAAAGATATGCAAAATACATCATGGGCGGCATCGTTACAGGGTTGCTAATCCATACTCCAGCTAATGATAACGGTAAGTTGGCTCTTAATAAAACTGCAAGGTAAGCCGCTGGAATCATCTGAAAAATCATTGGCAGCCAACCCAAAAATAATCCTATCGCAGTTGCCCTACAGAAAGATTCACGGTTAAATTTCCATAAATCTTTGTGAAATAATGAATTTCCCAAGAATGAGAAATATTTGCTATTTTTAATTGCATCTCTATCGGGCGTATGTTTTTTAAAAAATTTTTTCATATCATACAAGTATAGTAATATTAATATAGATATTTTTCTTATAAAATGTATTAATATCATATACTACTACATATCCTTTACATTTTTATTAAATAAAACATGCAAAAAGTTGATGAAACTAAAAAAAATTCTGGCGTATATGCAAGGTTGCTTAGCTATACTTTTAGATATAAATTAATATTCTTTGTATCCATACTTGCTATGGCTATGTTTGCTGTCACAGATACTGCTTTTGCTGCACTAATTAAGCCTCTTTTAGATGGCAGTTTTGTGGCCAAAGATCCTGAAACAATAAGATTATTTCCATTTGTTCTGATTGGACTCTTTCTTTTGAGAAGTATTGCAGGTTTTGTTTCAACTTATGGTATTGCCTGGGTTGGGAGAAATGTGATTAAACAAATAAGAAAAGAAATGTTTGAAAAATTAGTTCATACCCCAAGTAAGATATATGATTTCTCTTCATCAGGTGAGCTAATTTCAAAACTTACATACGATACAGAACAAGTTGCTGAAGCTGCTACTAAAGCAATAACTGTAATAGTAAGGGATGGTTTGACTGTTATTGGATTAATAGGATTAATGTTCTATCAGAGTTTTGTTTTATCAATAGGTCTTATAGTAATCGGCCCAGTAATTGCTTTATTCGTTAAAATAATGAGCACTAGGTTTAGAGACACAAGCAAACATATTCAGAAATCTATGGGTTTTATTACAAATGTTGTTGAAGAATTAATAGCAGGACATAGGGTCGTGAAAATTTTTGGTGGAGAGGAAAGTGAAAAGAGGTCTTTTGAGAATGTAAATGAAAACAATAAAAATAGACATATGCGATTAGCTTTGATTCAAGGCGTGAGTATTCCTCTTGTCCAATTTATAGTTGCACTTTTTCTAGCAAGCGTGATATTTGTTGTGACTTCACCCGAGTATTTAAGTGTTATCAGCGTGGGTACTTTTATGTCATTTATGACAGCAATGATATTAGTTTTTGCTCCTATAAAAAGATTAGCTGAGATTAATGTTGTTTTGCAGAGAGGTATAGCTGCAAGTGAGTCAATTTTTTCATTAATTGATTCATCATCTGAAATTGATATAATGCAAAAAAACTTTTATAAAAAAATTAAATCAGCACCAAGTAATTTTTCATATATTAAATTTCAAGATATTAATTTTTCATATTATAATGATGATAATTATATTCTTAAAGATATAAACCTATCAATTAAACGAGGCACAACATGTGCAGTTGTTGGTAAATCGGGTAGTGGTAAATCAACACTGATGGACCTTCTTCCACGGTTTTATGATATTACTAATGGTAAAATTACCATTGATGATACAAATATAAATAGTTTTCTGTTAAAAGATTTAAGAAATCTTATTGCTTATGTAGGTCAAGATTTAACATTATTTAATGACTCAATCAGAAACAATATAGCTTATGGATCATTGGAAAATAAGTCTTTTGATGATATTAAGGCTGCAGCAATGAACGCAAATGCATCTGAATTTATTAATATGTATCCTGATACTTATGAAACTTTAGTAGGGGATAACGGTGTTCTGCTATCAGGAGGTCAAAGACAACGTATAGCGATTGCAAGAGCTATCTTAAAAAACTCTCCAATACTCTTACTTGATGAAGCAACAAGTTCGTTAGACTCTGAGTCTGAAAAATTAATACAATCAGCATTGTCCAAATTACAGGAAAACAGAACAACAATTGTTATAGCTCATAGATTATCAACAATTGAAAATGCTGATAAAATAATTGTTCTTGATCAAGGCAGAATAGTTGAAAGTGGTAAGCACAATGATCTTATAAAACAAGATGGTTTATATGCGACTCTTCATAAAATTCAATTCCCAATTTCTGATTAACTAATTAAATGAATAAGTTTTTTAATAAAATTTGGTATTCAAAAATTAATTTATTTAGCTTGATGTTATTACCTTTAACCATTTTTTATTATCTAATTACTATCGTTCGTAAAATATTTTATAAAATTGGAGTATTTAAAACCAATTATTTTAATACGCCTATAATTGTAATAGGCAATTTAACTGTGGGTGGTACTGGCAAAACCCCTTTGTGTATTTGGCTTTGCAAGTATCTACAAAACTCAGGAATAAAAGTAGGCATTGTGTCTGGAGGATATAAGGCATCTTCAAAAGAGCCCATGATTGTAAATTCTGAATCTGATTCTTTTGTTGTTGGTGATGAAGCTTGCTTAATCTATAATGAAACAAGTGCAAATGTAGTGAGCGGAAGTAATAGAGTGAAGGCAACAGAATTACTTGAAAAAACATTTAAAAATGACATTATAATTCATGATGATGGCCTTCAACATTTAGCCTTAGATAGATTTTTAGAAATATTACTTATAGATAATAATAAAATGTTTGGAAATAGTTTATTACTTCCTTCTGGACCATTGAGAGAGTCTAAATCAAAAATTAACAATGTAGATATTTTGGTTATTAATAATTCTGAGAATGAGAATGTCCCATCAATAAAGAACTCCAATGATTCAGTTATTAATAGCATTACATCAGAAGAAAAAACTTTTAAGAGTTTTAAAAATAAAACTATACATTTGGTTAGTGGTATAGCATCTGTAAACACAATAATAAAAAACCTGAAAGAAAATAATATTCTATTTAATATGCATGATTATCCTGATCATTATAGATTTACAGGTGAAGAATTAAATTTTAATGATAATAAACCAATCTTTATCACATCAAAAGATTATGTTAAATTAAAAAAATTAAGAAATAAAAACCTTTGGATTATAAATCATAAGATTAACCCTAATGATAAATTTAAGTCGAAATTGAACAATAAACTTAAAGAAATTAATATTATATGAAGACAAGAATAATTATACCAGCAAGATTGAAATCTACTAGATTTCCAAATAAATTACTGAAAAAGATAAAAGGAGTGTCGTTAATAGAGCATATTTGTACAAGAGCTAAAAAAATTAAGTGTGATTCATTGGTAGTGGCAACAGATAGTATTGATATAAAAAAGATTGTTGATTCTTTAAACATTGAATGCTGGTTATCTAAAAAAATTTTTTTGAATGGTACTCATAGAATTGCATATTTGGTAAAAAAACTTAATTATAGTAATAACGATATAGTTATTAATATACAAGCTGACGAATATAATTTTCCTATTATAGGAGTCAAAAATCTTATAAATTATCTTGAAAAATCAACTAAGACAAATATTGCAACATTAGTATTTAAAAATAATAGCTTAAAGGACTATAGGAATAAAAATAATGTTAAAGTGATATTTAATAAATCAAACCTTGCTCTTTATTTTTCACGACTCTCTATACCTTATAATAGTGCTAATAAATTCTTTAGTCATATTGGTATATATGCTTATAAAGTGAAATTCTTACGAATATATGAGGGTTTATCGTTATGCCCATATGAAGGTCTTGAGCAACTTGAACAATTACGTTTCCTTTGGAATAATATTCCAGTAAAGTGTATTGAGCTAAATAGAAATAAGTCTATTAGTATAAATTCACCAATTGATTTGAAATTAGCAAGAGAATTGAATGACAAGTAAAAAAATAATTACTATAACTGGTGCTGCTGGCAATATTTCTTATTCTCTAATTTTTAGATTATTGTCAGGAAATATTTTTTCAGATAATTCAAAAATCCAGCTTAATCTTCTAGATATAAAAGAAGCATTGCCTGTTTTACTTGGCGTGAAGTATGAAATTGAAGACTGTGCATTTAATAATCTTGATTCTATTTTAATAACAGATAACCCAGAAAAGGCATTTGCAGATGCAGATTTTGTTTTGCTATTAGGCGCAAAACCAAGATCAAAAGGGATGGAACGTGCTGATTTATTATTAGATAATGCTAATATTTTTCAATGCCAGGCTAAAATAATTGATAATTTTGCTAAATCATCAGCAAAAATAATTATTGTTGGTAATCCAGCAAATACAAATGCACTAATCATTCAACACCATACAAAGAAGATATCAAGTGAGAACATAACATCTTTAATGAGACTAGATCAAAATAGAGCTAAGAGTATTTTAGGTAGTAAAGTAAATAAACCAGTTGAATTCATCAAACAATTAGTTGTTTGGGGTAATCATTCTGCAACTCAATTTCCAGATATCTCTAATACTTTAATTTCAAATGAAAATTCATTTATTAAAAGTCTCGATGTAAACTGGATAGATGATATATTTATTCCTCGTGTTCAAAATAGGGGCGCAGAGATAATTGAACACAGAGGAAAATCAAGCGCAGCATCTGCTGCCTCTGCAATTTATGACCATCTACACGTTCTTGTTAATGGATCTAATGACTGGGAATCAATGGGTGTTATTGGTAATAATTCTTATGGAATTGATAATGAAATCTTTTTTTCTTTTCCTCTAAATATAACAGATTCTTCGCTTTCTATTATCAATAATCTTGTTATAAGTGAAGCAGCAAGTAATTATATAAAAAAGAGTGAAGCTGAGTTAATTTCAGAAAGAGATATAATAAAAGATATTTTAAAAAGTTAATTTAGAATAAATAAGTTTTCTTTTTTCGAAAAAATACTAGATTTAGTAGAGTCAATTTTAATAACACCTAAACAATAATATTCATTGTTTAAAATTATATTATTACTAATAACTTCTCCAACTGACTCATCATTTTCATCATAAATTTTATCATTAATATCAATTTTTGACGAAGTATGTTTAATAATAAATATTTTCTTTTTTACTTTCCCTAAATAATGTGTACGAGCAATAATTTCTTGTCCCGTATAGCAGCCTTTTTTAAAATTAATTCCATTGTTCTCATCTAAATTTAATACTTGAGGAATGTACCGTTCTTTATTGAGTTTATTTATTCTAAGAAAACAACTAATAATATCTATAAATTTAGATACATTAAAATCTAATTCATTAACATTTAATTCTCTAAAAAAATCTTCAGAATCTTTTTCACAAATAATTATGTTTGAGTAAATATCTTTGTTCGTTGTATTCATGATCCACAGATTATCCTTTTTCAGATATTTCTTATCATCAATAATATTATTCTCATGAGATAGTTTTTTTGCATTTTTCCCAATTAATCCAAAAACTTTATAATCTTTTTCAATTTTTAGGTCTACTTTAGACATTAAAATATACATTGATATTTTTTCTACAAAATATTCTGCAATATCTTTATTTAGCAATATGATATAAGAATGATTATCTTTAAAAATTCTATTTATTGATATTACCTTGCCCTGATTAGTAGAATAAGATGAAATTTGATAATTATTATCGTCTATTAGATTAATATCATTACTTAATTGTCCCTGAAGAAATTTACTGGCATCATCACCTGAAACTCTTAAGCATGATGTTTCTAAATCTAAAGAGTATCCTGATAATTTTCTTATCTCATCATATAAAACTTTATTTTTAATATTCATATAAGTATTTGATAAATATCTATATATTATAAGCAAAAATAATATATATTATGCTAGAAATTCTACTTTTAATAAAATCTACAAAATAAGTATATACTAATAAAGTACTATTTATTTGATTTATATTTGCATATAATATTGCATGGAGAGATTAAATGAATCAGAACAAAAAAACTGACAAGTCTAAAAGCAAAGAAAGCAAAACAAAAAAAATAAAGGAAGTAAATGGTCGCAAGGGGCTTGATCCAACTCGCTATGGTGATTGGGAAAAGAATGGCCGTTGTATAGATTTTTAATCAAATTAAACAAGTATGACAAATTTAAAAAGACCATTATCTCCACATTTACAAATCTATAAACCTCAACTTACATCTGTCCTATCTATAACACATAGAATTACAGGAATAGTACTTTCTATCTTATCCTTGTTTATTCCTTTAACTTTATTATCGGTCGCACTTGGCGTGGATTATTTTAATATTTTGAAAGTTTTTCTTACAAATATTTTTATTCAATTGCTTATAACGGCTTCAATTTTTGTCTTAGCTTATCATCTATTAAATGGTATAAGACATTTGTTTTGGGATTATGGACTGGGTTTGAGTATAAAGGATACCTATGTATCTGGATATTTGGTTTTGATAGTTTCTGTTTTACTAACATTACTATCAATTATTTTTTTTGAAATTAATATAGGTTTTTAACATGGCTATTTTTCATTGGAAACTTCAAAGAATCAGTGCAGTTTTATTAGTACCTATAATTATTTATTTGGCTGTTTATTTATTAAATTTAGAAAACTCATCATATTTAGAAGTCAGAGAAGATATATCCTCTTTTTGGGGAATTATTATTATTTCTTTTTCAGCTATAATTTTGTATACACATAGCTCTCTTGGAATTGAAATTATTTTAGAAGACTATATACATGACTTAAATAGCCAAAGGTTTTTTGTGAATCTTTCTAAATTAATTCATGCTATATTATTTGGCCTTACTTTAATAACACTTATTATAATTAAAGGGAATTACTTATGAAAAGTTATGATATCGTAAAACATCAGCATGATGTAATTGTCATTGGTGCTGGGGGATCAGGTCTTAGAGCTACCATGGGTCTTGCTCAATCTAAACATAGCGTCGCATGTATTTCTAAAGTTTTTCCAACACGCAGTCATACTGTTGCTGCCCAAGGTGGCATAAGTGGAGCTTTAGGCAATATGGGCGAAGATGATTGGCGTTGGCACATGTATGATACCGTAAAAGGATCAGATTGGCTGGGTGACCAAGACTCAATTGAATATATGTGCAAAAATGCCGTAGATTCTATAATTGAACTTGAACATTATGGAGTTCCTTTCTCTAGAACAGAGGATGGCAAAATATATCAGCGTCCATTTGGCGGGATGACAACAAATTTTGGTAAAGGTATAGCACAAAGAACTTGCGCAGCTGCAGATAGAACTGGGCATGCAATACTTCATACTCTATATACCCAATCACTTAAAAATAATGTAGATTTTTTTATTGAATACTTTGTAATTGATTTAGTTTTTGAAGAAGATAAATGTGTTGGAGTTCTTGCTTGGTGTTTGGATGATGGTTCTATACATTTTTTTCAATCACACATTGTGATACTAGCATCTGGTGGTTATGGAAAAGCTTATCAGTCATCAACATCAGCTCATACTTGTACGGGTGACGGTAATGGAATGATATTGAGGGCAAACCTTCCTTTGCAAGATATGGAATTTGTTCAATTTCACCCTACAGGAATTTATGGAGCGGGTTGTTTAATTACGGAAGGAGCCAGAGGTGAAGGTGGATATTTAACAAACTCAGAAAATGAAAGGTTCATGCCTAAATATGCTCCAAATGCTAAGGATCTCGCGTCAAGAGATGTAGTGAGCAGAGCTATTCAAATTGAGGTAAATGAAGGCAGAGGAGTAGGAAAAGAAAAAGATCATGTTTATTTGCATTTAGAACACCTAGATTCAAAAGTTATTCGAGAAAAATTACCAGGTATTGAAGAGACAGCAAAAATTTTTGCAGGTATCGATGCAACAAAAGACCCAATTCCAGTTATACCAACTGTCCATTATAATATGGGAGGAACACCCACGAATTACAAGACTGAAGTGTTAGCAAACGAAAATCCCAACTCAGTTGTTGAAGGTCTTATGGCAATTGGAGAGGGCGCATGTGTTTCGGTACATGGAGCCAATAGATTAGGGTCTAATTCATTGCTTGATTTGATTGTTTTTGGAAGGTCTGCTGCTGAAAGAGCATGCAAAATATTAGATAGAGAATCAAAAACCCATATAACTATAAAACCAAATAACTTTGAAAAAATTTTAGAAAATTTTGACAAAACAAGATATTCTTCTGGTGATATTAGTACTGCAGAATTAAGAAATAAAATGCAAAAGACTATGCAAAGATATGCACCTGTTTACAGAGATGGGGAAACCCTCAAAAAGGGAATTGGGTTAATGAAAGAGATATATAATTCTTTCAAAAATGTATCTGTATCAGATAAATCCATGATATGGAATACTGATTTAGTAGAGACACTTGAATTAAATAATTTACTTTATCAATCACTGGCAACACTTTATTCTGCATATAATCGAAAAGAGAGTAGAGGGAGTCATGCAAGAGAAGACTATCCCGACAGAGATGATAATAATTGGTTAAAACATACATTTGTGTGGATTAATGAAGAAGGTGAGAGTAAATTTGGTTACAAACCTGTTAAGTTAAAAACTTTAACAGATGAAGTTGAAACAGTTAAATTAAAAGCAAGGACATACTAAATATGGCACAATTTACTTTACCAATAAATTCAATTGTTAAAAAAGGAAAAACATATGAATCAAAGTCACTTCCAAAAAATCAATTGCGTGTTGAGGTATATCGTTATGATCCAGAATTAAAATCTAATCCTCGCATTGATACTTATATATTAGACAAGGATAAGTTTGGACCTATGGCCTTAGATGCCTTAATTTATATTAAAAATGAAATTGACCCTACTTTAACTTTTAGAAGATCTTGTGGAGAGGGTATCTGTGGTTCTTGTTCAATGAATATAAATGGGACAAACACATTGGCATGTATTGAAAATATTACCAATGAGTCTAAATTAAAAATTTATCCATTGCCCCATATGCCTGTTATCAAAGATTTAGTACCAGATATGAAAGAATTCTATGAACAATATAAGTCTATTAAGCCATGGTTGATTAATGATAAAAAACCAGAGAGAGAACATAAACAGACTCAAGAAGACAGAGCGCAGCTTGATGGATTATTTGAGTGTGTACTCTGTGCTTGCTGTTCAACAAGTTGTCCAAGTTATTGGTGGAACTCTGATAAATATTTAGGCCCAGCAACACTTCTTCATGCATACAGATGGATAATTGATAGCAGAGACACTGCTAAGAAAGAAAGACTGTCAAATTTAGCTGATAAATTTAAATTATTTAGATGCCATACAATTATGAACTGCACAAAAACCTGTCCTAAATCTTTAAATCCTGCTAAAGCTATTTCTCATATCAAGAAAATGTTAGCTTCTGAATAATATGCGTATTTCCGAAGTGAGATGGAAATGCAGGAAAGGTATTAGAGAAGTTGATATTTTACTCTCAAAATATATGGAAGAAATTTATCAAGACCTTACAGATGAACAACAAAAAATTTTTATAGAATTTATTCAACAAGATACTTATGAAATATTGGATATTTTAGTAAATGATAAGCCTTTTGATACAAAATTTACTAATCTTGTTGATGCATTAAAATCTTTAAATTAATATCACTATAATGAATAATAAAAAAATAAGATTAGGTGTTAACCTAGATCATATAGCCTTTATTAAAAAGTCTAGAGGAACAGAATATCCCAATCTTGTAGAAGCAGTAAAGATTTCTGAAGATGCTGGCGCTGATTTAATTACTATCCATTTGAGAGAAGATCGCAGACACATTCAAGATCATGATGTAGAGGTTATTAGAGAAAATGCTTGTATTTTAAATTTAGAAATGGCCCATACAGATGAAATGATTAAGATTGCTTTAAATATTAAACCAGATTTTTGTTGTATAGTGCCTGAAAAAAGAAATGAAGTAACAACTGAAGGCGGGTTAGATCTTGTTAGTTTAGATAATTCACAGCTGCAAACCATGAAAAATAATATTCAAATTTTAGCTGAGTCTAATATTAAAACTTCTTTATTTATTAATCCTGATGAAAACCAAATTAAAACTGCTAAAAGTGTTGGAGCAGAACTTGTAGAATTACATACTGGATATTATGCAAATTCACATAATCCTAACTCTTCCACCTTATCCTTAGGAAAATTAATAAATGCAGCGGAAATTGCTAATAAGCTAGGCCTGCTTGTTAATGCTGGGCATGGATTAAATTACAATAATTTAAGCCCAATATGTAAAATTAAACATCTAAATGAACTAAATATTGGTCATTCTATTATATCTCAATCTATATTCACCGGTTTAAAAGATGCAATTGAAAAAATCCTAAGTATAATTAGGAACTGTGATTAAAGGAATTGGAATAGATTTAGTTGAAAATAAACGAATAGAGCTTTTGTACGAAAAGCATAAACATGCATTTGCTGAAAAAATTTTATCAGAAGATGAATTAGTGGAATATCATCAATCGAACTCTAAAGTAAGTTATTTATCAAAACATTTTGCATCCAAAGAAGCATTTTCAAAAGCTATTGGAACAGGTTTATTTAGAAAAGGGTTATATCCAGCTTTAATCACTATTGGACATAATGAACTAGGCAAGCCTGAATTTATAGTTGACGAAGAATTATCCCGTATATTAAATAAAAATAATATAAATTCTTCACACTTATCAATTTCAGACACAACTGAACTCACAACTGCAATAGTAATACTCGAGTAAAAATGTATTTTAAAACTCTTGAAGAAACCATTGGAAATACACCATTGTTGGAAATACCTTCAGGTAACGCCTCAAATAAAATTTTAATTAAACTTGAAGGTAATAATCCTGGGGGATCAGTAAAAGATAGGCCAGCAATTAGAATGATTAATGATGCAGAAAAAAACGGCTTAATTACAAAGGGAGATACCTTGATAGAAGCAACGAATGGTAATACAGGTATTGCATTATCAATGACGGCATCCATCAAGGGATATAAAATGATAAATATTATGCCTGAGACTGCTTCTATAGAGAGAATTAAAACAATGGAGGCATATGGTGCAAAGATAATATTAGTTGATAAAGAGAAGGATATGGAGGGTGCACGAGATTTAGCTAAAACTATGCAATCAAATAGCGAAGGTATTGTTCTTGATCAATTTTCAAATCCATCTAATTTTAAGGCGCATTATGAAACAACTGGTCCTGAAATATGGGAGCAAACAGGTGGAAAAATTACACATTTTGTCTCAGCAATGGGAACAACAGGTACAATAACCGGAGTATCAATGTTTCTAAAATCTAAGAATCCCGATATCCAAATAATTGGTGTTCAACCAGAAGAAGGAACAAGAATTTCTGGCATAAGGAGATGGAAAGATGGATATCAGCCAACAATTTTTGAAAATGCACTTGTTGATAATATTATTGATATAAATCAATCAGATGCAGAGGAAACCTATAAATCATTAGCAAAAGATTTAGGGCTTTTTTGTGGAGTTTCATCCGCAGCAAATGTCTTTATTTCAAGACAAATTATAGCCAATAGAGAAGAATCATGCGTGGTTACTATAATGTGTGATAGGGGTGATCGGTATATTTCTAAATTATAAAAATATGTTTATTTGAGTATTATTGTTAGATTCTTACCAGCTGTAAGATATTTTGAGTTTTTTATTTGATTTGTTTTCATTAGTTTCTTTTTGGGTATACCAAAACCAGTAGAAACCATTGCTGTCGTATCACCGCTATTGACAACATATCTAAGTTTTACTTCATTTGTAAGTGATAAAATAGGCGTTTTCATCATTATTGTTACCTTACCTGACACCTTGAGGGGTGTTTTTTTGGTTGCTTTATTCCATTTGAGTAGTTGATTTAAATTTGTATTATACATTTTCGCAATCTTGTACCAATTATCATATCTTTTTACAATATGACTATACTTGAAGCTCTTTTGAGAGATAATATATTTCTTGCCATCTATTTTGATTGAATCAACATCACTTAATGCTGTATTTCTTGGTAATTTTAGTTTTTTACCTAATATAATTACATCAGATTTTAGGTTATTTACCTTTTTTATAGCTTTTATGCTTACATTGTATTTTCTTGAGATGCGAGATAGTGAATCTCCTTTTACTATTAAATGTGTTTTTTTACTAAATATGAATTTTGTAACTTTTTTATACCTTTTCTTAAATTCTTTGATTTTATTAGATGGTAAAAAAATTCTATCTTGAAAGGAGGGTAGAAAATACCAGGTATTAAAGCCGGGATTTAAAGCATATAACTCTTCTTCAGAAACATTTGAAATAATAGAAAAAGTATAAAAATCAATAGGATATTCAATACTTACTAAATTTATATAAGGTTTGTTTTTAATATTTGGAAGTTTAATTCCGTATGCTGATGGGTTGGATATAATATCTCTAAGAGCTAATAATTTTGGAACATACAATTCAGTTTCACGCGGAAGATTTAAGTCCCAAAAACTTGGTTTTCCATTCAAAACTTTTGATTTTTTTATTGATCTACCCACTTTCCCAGCACCAGTATTATATGATGCTATGGCAAGCAACCAATCTTTATCAAAGTGTCTATGCATATCTCTCAAGAAATGAGCCGCAGCTTTCGTGGATTGCATAATATCTCTTCTACCGTCATACCACCAGTTTCTGGACAACCCATATTCTTTTGCTGTGGGAGGTATAAATTGCCATATTCCCGCAGCTTTAGATGGCGAGTATGCGTATGGCTGATATCCACTCTCTACAATTGGAAGTAGTGCTAGTTCAAAAGGGAGATTGTTTCGCTCTAATTCTTTTAAAATATGATAAAGAAAAGGTTTTGCTCTTGTGATTGATCTATATAAAAAGGCCTTGTTATTTACAAACCACTCTATTTCCCTGTTTACTCTTTGAGAATAAATTGTATCTAAACAGAAACCACTTACCATTTTATCCCAAACCTGAGAATAATTTTTATTGGCCAGCTGAGATGTAATGCAGTCATAACTTCCATATTGAGCTAATAATTGGGGACGTTTATAACTTATAGCTTGATTGCAGCCTGTAATAAAAAAGACACATAATATTATTATGCTTAATCTATTGTGTATAATGGAAGACATAAATATATTAATAGACTATCAAAGATAAACATTTATTCCTAATTAATAATTTATGAAATCGAGCACGAATAGTTATAAATATAGAGAGTTACTTAAATGGTATAGAAAACCTGCAAACTTTCCAATTAAAAAACTTCTTAATGATCAAGTATCTAGGATAAAAGAGCATGCTGTCGGCAACAATGCCTTATATGTAGGCCTATCTGATTTCAATCAAAAATTTAAATCAGCAAAACATTTAAGTTATATTGCTATTGATGAAATAAATTTGCTAGGGGATGGAGAACCTGCAAAAAAGTTTCCTTTTGAGGATAATTCACATGATGTCATTATTATAATACATGCATTAGATTATACAGATAACCCACATCAGATTGTCAGAGAGATAGACAGAATAGCGACAGATGATGCTAAAGTAGTTTTAGTGGGTTTCAATAAATCTAGTATTTGGGGTTTAGTTAAACCATTAATGAATAATATGGATATTCCATGGTCACTGAATTTTCATTCTTTATATAGTATAAAGGAGTGGTTCAAATTACTTGGATATGAGTCTGTCTACAAAGAAACAGGCAGAGTCTTTCCATTTATCTCTAAAAATTTTTCTAAACTTTCAAGTAAAATCAAGATATTCCAAAAATTGTATTCACATAATTTTGGCGGAATATATTTTTGTGTTTTCAGTAAAAATATAATCCCGCTGACATCTATAAAATTAAAATTCAAAAGCAAATATCTGGTAACTCCATTCCCAAAATCATCCCTTAACCGAGTTAAATGAAAAATATTAAGATTTTTACAGATGGAGCATGTAGCGGAAATCCAGGAGCTGGTGGCTGGGGCGTTGTTATAGTAAGTGGAAATGATATTCAAAAACTTAATGGATTTGAGCCTGACACCACTAATAATCGTATGGAACTAAAAGCAGCAATTGAAGGTATTAAACAATCTTCTAGAGGATCTAATATTACTTTATATACGGATTCCAAATATGTAAAAAATGGAATTACAGACTGGATAAAAAATTGGAAAAAAAATAACTGGATGACTAGTTCTAAGAAACCAGTTAAGAATAAGGATCTTTGGAAGGAATTAGATTTATTAAATGACAGTTTTTTGGTTTCATGGGAATGGGTGAAAGGACATCAAGAGAATGATTCTGAAGAATACATATACAATAATTTAGCAGATAGTTTAGCTAGGGACGCAATTATATAATGGAAAGATTTGTAGTTTTAGATACAGAGACAACAGGGCTTGATGCTGATAATGGAGATAAAATAATTGAGATTGGTTGTGTAGAAATAATTGATAGAAAAATTACAGAGAATTTCTATCATAAATACATCAACCCTGAAAGAGAAGTGGACCCAGGTGCTTATAAGGTCCATGGCTTATCTAATAAATTTCTAAAAGACAAACCATCTTTCAATAAAATTATTGATAGCTTCGTTTCGTATATATCAAACTCGCCTCTTATAATTCATAATGCCCCTTTTGATATGGGCTTCCTGAGAAAAGAATTTTTGGACTTAAATAAAGAAGTTGAAATATTGAGTGGTAATAGAGTGATACACGATACCCTTAAAGTAGCACGAAAGAAATTTCCAGGTAAAAGAAACTCTCTTGATGCATTATGTGACCGGTTTGATGTTGATAAAACCGAAAGGGAGACTCATGGAGCGTTATTAGATGCTAAATTACTCGCAAATGTATATTTAAGAATGACCCAGGGACAAACTAATATTAATATCCAAGGTTTATCAATAAATAATTCAAAACTAAATTCAAAAAATATAAAAATTATTGATAATCGGAGCAAAAGGGTAATCTTTGCTGATGATGAAGAAATAGAAGCCCATAAAAATTATTTTAACAGTTAAATTTTATTTTTTTTTAATACTCTTTCTTTATCTCGCTCCCATTCACGTTTTTTTATATCAGCTCTTTTGTCATGAGTTTTTTTACCTTTGCCAATTGCAATTTCAAGTTTTATTAGAGAATTTTTTGAATATATTTTGATTGGTATGATAGCTAGTCCATTTTGTTTTATCTCCCCAGATAAGGATATAATTTCTTTTTTGCTTAATAACAGTTTTCTTGCTCTTCTTGAATTTACTTTTTTATGCTCAAATGTGGTATTTAGGATTTTTAGATGAGCATTCACCAAGTATGCTTCATCATTATTTATAGAAATATAACTTTCAGAAATCTGAGCATGACCAAGTTTGATGCTTTTGACTTCCCATCCTTCTAAAACAATGCCAGCTTCTATTTTTTTTATCAGAGAATATTTAAAGGATGCTTTTTTATTGGTGCACAATATGTTCATATGTATAATATTACATAGATTCATATAAATTTCATATATTGAGGTATGCCATTATAACTAATCGACGACAATCTATTCATGGACAATGGTCATCTAAGCTGATATTTATTTTTGCAGCCACAGGGTCTGCTGTCGGCTTAGGGAATATTTGGAAATTTCCTTGGATGACAAGCGAAAATGGCGGTGGAGCATTTGTTTTGATATATATAGCCAGCGTTATCCTAATAGCTCTCCCAATAATGATTGCAGAAGTATTAATAGGTAGGCATGGGAAACAGAACCCGGTTAGTAGTCTAAAATATTTGGCCAATGAATCTAGCGGTTTTGATCTTACTGAGGTCGACCAGGCTTTAAACAGAGTTAAACAAAAAAAACAAGCTTATTCAAATTCTGACGATTTTACCAATTGGCAATTAGTTGGATGGATAGGGATTATAGCTGGAATATTAATACTTTCTTTCTATAGTGTAATAGCTGGATGGACTATGGCATATATTTTTAAAGCATCTGCTGGTTCCTTTTCCATGATCGATATGAAAGAGTCTCAGGATATTTTTAATTCATTTGTTGCTGATCCTGAAAAACAACTTGCTTGGCACACAATATTTATGTTTCTTACATGCATGATTGTGGCAAAGGGAGTTAAAGGTGGGCTAGAAAAAGCTGTGAAATTTTTAATTCCTGGTTTATTTCTCATTTTATTAATTCTGGTGGGATATGTAATGACATTAAGTGGATTTAAAGATGGTTTACATTACCTATTTGTGCCTGACATTTCTAAAATTAATTCATCCGTAGTCCTGAGCGCAATGGGTATGGCGTTCTTTTCTCTTAGTATTGGAATGGGCTCTCTTATGATTTATGGTTCTTATTTATCAAACTCTTCTTCCATTGCTCAGGTTGCTACAATAGTGGCATTTGCGGATACACTCGTGGCATTACTCGCTGGTATAATAATATTTCCAATTGTTTTTACTTATAACCTTGATCCTTCAACGGCAGGACCAGGACTGATTTTTCAGACATTACCTGTTGCTTTTGGTTCTATGCCTGGTGGAGAAATATTTGCAACACTTTTCTTTATACTTTTATTTTTTGCTGCCATTACTTCATCAATATCATTAATTGAACCAGCAGTTACTTTGCTTGTTGAGAATTATTCATATACTAGAGGCGAAGCATCATTAAAAGGTGGCATTATAACATGGCTCATTGGTCTTGGTACTATTTGGTCATTCAACTATGGACAAGATTATACTGTTTTTGGAATGACATTTTTTGGAATTCTTGATGCATTTACATCAAAAGTATTATTACCGTTGGGGGGGTTAATGATGGCAATATTTGTTGGGTATATTGTGAAAAAAAATACTACCTTCAAAGAGCTTAATTTAGGTAATGGGTTGTTTTTAACATGGAGATTTTTAATAAGATTTTTAGCACCTATAGCCGTCACATTTATATTTGTTAACGGTTTTATTATTTAAAATGAATTATATTAAAAAGAAAGAAGAGATAAATATAAACGTCAATACTATATTTCAGCTAATTAATAAAGTTGATGATTATCATTTATTTTTACCTTGGTGTTCTGATTCCAGAATACTATATGATGATAATAAAACCATGGTTGCAGAAGTTGATATATCAAAAAACTTCGTAAACTGGAATTTTAAAACTAAAAATAGTTATATAATTAATGAAAAAATTAATTTGGATTTGGTTGATGGTCCATTTAGTTATTTAAGTGGTTTTTGGAAATTTGATATTATAAATGAATATAATACTATTGTTGAATTATATTTAGAATATGAATTTGATAGTAAACTTATTGAGGTCTCAATTAAGCCCATCTTCTCTAATATAATGTCTTCAATATTAGACTCATTTATTTCCGAAGCTTTTAGATTAGAAAATGAACTCTAAAACAATCTTAATAACTTTATATTATAACCAAAATAACTCTCTCAATAAAAAAATATTTGTGCTAAAAAGAGGTATTACTCTAAAAAGTTTTTTAAAATATATTAATGTTTTTGAATTATGTTCTTTATTCAATTTTGAAAATTCCAAAGTTGGTGTTTATGGAAAAATAGTTAGGCTTGATTATATTATCAAAGATAATGATCGTATTGAAATATATGAACCTATAAAAACCACTGCTAAAGTTAGACGAAGTAAATTAGTAGAAAACAAAAAATAAATTTAAATGCTCTTGAATAAAAATACCCAGAGTATTATATTTGTATTTAGAGATAAAATATGACTGATAATTCTGATACTTTAAAAAATGCTGGTTTAAAAGTAACTCATCCTAGAAGCATGGTATTAGAAGTATTGCAGTCAAACCCAAATAACCACCTAAGTGCAGATGATATTCATCTTGCGCTTTCTAAAAAAAATGAATCAATTGGTCTTGCGACTGTTTATCGGGTATTAACACAGTTAGAAATTGCAGGTTTAATTGAGAAGAATCAATTTAATGATACTCAGTCTAATTATGAAATAAAAAAACAACATCATGATCATTTAATTTGTAGTAAATGTGGAAAAATTATTGAATTTTTAAATGATGACTTAGAACGATTGCAGGAAAAAATATCAACAAAGTTTCATTTTAGACTTGATAGTCATGTGATGACTTTATTTGGTGTTTGCGGCGATTGTTTGAGCAATAATCGAGAAGATAGAAAATAATATATTAAGCCCTTCCTCCCCATTTTAGTTTCTTATTTAATATTTTAAAATAATTATAATCAGAAGGATGCATAATCATAAGTGTTTTTCTACTTTTCTTGATATCAATTCTTTTAGGATGCGGAACATTAAGATTATTGTGTCCATCAAATGTAACTAAAGTATTTTTTATAGATTTTTTTTCAACCTCTATCGTAATTCTATCTTTTGAGTTAACAATAATTGGTCTATGGCTATATGTATGTGCTGAAATAGGCACTATACCAATTACATTTGCATCTGGACTTACTATTGAGCACCCATTTGACATAGAGTATGCTGTTGAACCTGTAGGTGTTGATATAATAACCCCATCTGATCTTTGAATATTAACTAAATAGTCATTTATAAAAATCTTCATCTGAATCATTCTGAGTAATCCATAATTATGTATAACAACATCATTCAATGAAGTTGATTTTAATGTTTCCATTTTAGTGTTAGTAACTTTGGCATCTAACAATATTCTTTTGTCGATTAAAAAATTACCAGTTATAATTTCACTAACTTTTTTTAGAATATCCTTTCTATCAACATCAACTAAAAAACCAATTTTGCCAAAATTAACCCCTAAGATTGGTATTTCTAAAGTATATGCAATTTTTGATGCTAAAAGAAAAAGACCATCGCCGCCAAAAACAATAATTAATTCATAAGATTTGAGTGTAGATTTTTTAATATTTATTGTATTTTTAATCAAGTCTCCAGAAGAAACAATTTCTATACCTAAATCTGACTGAAATACTAGCTCAGTAGCAACTTTATTTCTTTTTAAAAATGATGTTATTTTTTGAATTTCCTTATTTTTAAGGTACTTTTCATGAGTGAAGAGTAAAATCTTTTTTATTTTCTTCATTTATTAGCCTTTTACTATTAAGTGACAAATTATTTATTAACAAATATTATGGTTTAATTTATCATAGTATTTAAATGAATAATATCATAGACATGCTTGAAGATTTTAAGGATCTTGCTATTTCAAAAAAAATACTTATTTCTACAGCGGAATCATGCACGGGTGGTTTGATTTCAAAATACCTGACGGATTTACCTGGTTCTTCAGGCTTTTATAATTCATCCATCATAGCTTATTCTTATGATTCAAAAATTAATCTTTTAAATGTTAACTCAAAAACATTATCAAAATTTGGCGCAGTTTCAGAGGAAGTTGTCAAAGAAATGTCATTGGGAATACTAAAGATAACAAAATCAACTGTTGTTATTGCTATTTCCGGTATTATGGGTCCAGGTAGTAATACAAAAGAGGTATGGGTAAGCATTAGATCTAAAAATAAAGAGAGGTCTATGCATTATTTTTTAATGTCCGGTAATAGAGATATGAATAGGGAATATGCAGCTGAAATTGCAATTAGAGAGTTATATCATTTCATTAAGGAAATTTAATTGTTACTATATGTTATATCAATGAATTAAACCGAGGCATCAAAAAAATATGGAAAATAACAAAGACAAAGCACTTGAAATGGCAATCGGCCAAATAGAGAAAGATCATGGTAAGGGAGCACTCATGAAACTTGGCGAAGGTTCCGCTTACCCAGATATAGAAGTAATTTCAACTGGATCTCTAACATTGGATGCAGCATTGGGAGTAGGCGGGCTTCCGAAAGGAAGAGTGGTTGAAATATATGGACCAGAATCATCAGGTAAAACCACAATGATGCTTCATGTAATAGCGGAAACACAAAAACAAGGAGGTACAGCTGCATTTATTGATGCCGAACATGCGCTTGACCCTAAATATGCTGCAAACCTAGGAGTAAATATTGATAATTTATTGTTATCACAACCTGATTCAGGAGAACAAGCATTAGAGATTACGGATACACTTGTAAGGTCTGGAGCGGTTAGTACCATAGTTATTGACTCTGTTGCTGCATTGACACCTAAAGCAGAAATTGATGGCGATATGGGTGATTCTCATATGGGTCTTCAAGCAAGATTAATGTCCCAGGCTTTAAGAAAACTTTCTGCTAATATCAAGAAGTCTAATACCTTGGTTATATTTATTAATCAAATTCGAATGAAGATAGGGGTAATGTTTGGGAGCCCAGAAACAACAACAGGCGGAAATGCTCTTAAATTTTATTCTTCAGTTAGATTAGATATAAGAAGAATTGGAGCTATTAAAAGAGGTGATGAAATCGTGGGAAACGAAACTAGAGTAAAAGTTGTTAAAAATAAGGTTGCTCCGCCATTCAGAATTGCAGAGTTTGATATTTTATATGGCGAAGGGGTATCAAAAGAATCTGAGTTAATTGATTTGGGTGTGAAATATAATCTTTTAGATAAATCTGGGGCCTGGTATAGTTATGGGAAAGATAGAATAGGTCAAGGAAAGGATAATTCAAGAATATTTTTAAAAGATAATCCAGAAATTGCAGCAGAAATTGAATCTAAAATAAAAGGTTTCATTTCTGGCGATGATAATACTGCCAAAACTAATAATACTAAAATATCATCAAATGCTAACAATGATGAGAAACAAACAAATTGATGAAATAAAAAATTCTATATCTCGATACCTCAGTATGAGAGAGCATTCAAAGCAAGAATTAACTGATAAGCTTGTTAAAAAAAAATTTAATTATGAGAGTATCAAGATTTGCATAAATGATTTCTGTGAAAAGGATTTACAATCAGACAATAGGTATGCAGAATCATTTGTAAGATCAAAATACAATGCAAACAAAGGACCTAATTTCATCATAGCATCGCTAAAAAATAAAGGAGTTGATATGAATTTAATTAATCAATCAATTTCAATTTATAATCATAGTGATTGGGAGAAGTCAGCACTTTCAGCTTTAGAAAAAAAAATAATATCTAATAAAAATAATGATAATAAAAATATAAAAAGAAAACAAAAACTTTTTTTAGAACGAAGAGGTTTTGGTTATAAAATAATTGAGACTGCAATAAAAGAATATTGGAAGTTATGAATATTAGAAAATTATTTATTGATTATTTTATAAAAAATCAACATGTTCATGTTGATTCAAGTCCACTAGTTCCTGCAAATGACAAATCTCTGCTTTTTACAAATTCAGGGATGGTCCAGTTTAAAGATATTTTTTTGGGCATACAAAAACCAAAAAATAAGAGGATTGTTACTTGCCAAAAATGCGTCAGAGCTGGTGGCAAACATAATGATTTAGAAAATATTGGTTATACAAATCGGCACCACTCATTTTTTGAGATGCTTGGTAATTTTAGTTTTGGAGATTATTTTAAAGAAGAAGCTATTCTTCTTGCATGGAAATTTTTAACAGAAGAATTATCTTTAGACAAAGAGAGGCTTTATATTTCTGTAAACAAAAATGACCAAGAAGCAGCAGATATTTGGTTGAATCAAATAAAGGTTAAAAAGGATAAAATCTGGTACTTAGATGATGTTGATAATTTTTGGCAAATGGGGCCAACGGGACCATGTGGACCTTGTTCAGAAATTTATTATGACTTAGGTAAAGAATTAAAAGGTTCTTTCCCAGGTGTAGGTGATACAGGAGAAAGGTTCATTGAAATATGGAACCTAGTGTTCACGCAATATAATAGGGATAAAAATGGAAAGCTTAATGATTTGCCAGAAAAATGCGTAGATACTGGAATGGGATTAGAAAGAATTCATGCTGTTGTTGAAGGAAAAACTGATAATTTTAAAACATCAATTTTTTTAGATCTCGAAAAGTATTTAGATAAATCTTTAGATACCACAAATATAAACTACACCATTAAAAAAATTATTATGGACCATTGTAGATCTGCATGTTTTTTAATTGCTGATGGTATTATCCCTAGTAATGAGGGAAGAGGTTATGTTTTAAGAAGAATAATTAGAAGAGCGACCAGGTTCTTATATAATGCTGGGATTCAAGAACCTTTTATTTATACCTGCGCTAAAGTTTTGAAAAAATCCATGGGTAGTGTTTATCAAGAATTATCAAAAAAAGAAAAATTAATAAAAAACACTCTTATGGAAGAAGAAGAAAATTATCTCAACACATTAAGCAAAGGTCTGGAGCTTATAAACAAGCTAACTAAAAATAAAAATGAATTAAGCGGAGAAAATATATTTAAATTATATGATACTTACGGGTTTCCCTCAGAAATTATCCAGGAAATAGCAACGGAGAAAGGTCTTAAATTAAATGTTAAGGAATTTGATAGACTCATGAAAAAACAAAAATCTCAAAGTAGAAAATCTAGTAATTTTTATATCGAAGATACTTCATTTATTGATACTAAACTTGAAACAAAGTTTGTTGGATATAAAGATACTAGTTCATTATCAACTATTACTGCAATTTATCATAATAAAAAAAGCATCAAGAGCTTCGAAAAAAATGATGAAGATGTTTTAATTGCAACAGACACATCTCCTTTTTATCCTGAGGGTGGGGGTCAAATTTCAGATACAGGTGTTATGGAGAATAAAAAAACTAAAATAATGGTTTTAGATGTTCAAAAAATTAATAATATAATTATACATACAGTCAGAATTGTATCTGGAAAGTTATTAATTGGCGACAAGCTTAACTCAAAGATTGATGATAATAAAAGAAAGAAAGTTGCAATAAATCACTCATCAACACACCTCCTGAATCAAGCATTAAGAGATACGCTTGGCGAACATGTTGAACAAAAAGGTTCTTTGGTAACTGATAAATATTTAAGATTTGATTTTTCTCATAACAAAGCTCTTAGTGAAAATGAAATATTTAAAATTGAATCAATTATTTCTTTTGAAATTAATTCAAATAGAGTAACTACCCAAAAAATTATGCCATATAAGAATGCTATTAAAGATGGTGCGTTAGCTTTTTTTGATGAAAAATATGATGATAAAGTACGCGTGGTAAATATTGGAACAAAATCAATGGAGCTTTGTGGCGGCACTCATGTAAACAATACTTCGGAAATAAGGCTATTTAAAATTATAACTGAATCTAGTGTTTCAGCTGGCATACGTAGAATAGAAGCTATTACAGCTGATTCTGCATTTCAGTCATACCAATCCATATTTAATGAAACAAAAGAATTGTCAAAGATTCTAAATACAAAATCTAATAATCTGCAAGAAAAAATAATTTCTTTAAAAAATAATCATGTTATGAATGAGTCACAATTAGTTAGCTTAAATAAAACATTGGCTGGTTTTATGCTTAAATCACTTATTCCAAAGATAAATACTTCTTCAAATACAAGTCTCTTTATTGAAGATTGCCCAAATATAACTTCTGAACAAATTAAAATATTTTCTGATTTAATTAAAAGTAAATTTAATAATTCAATTTCTATTTTTACTATTGTTGAGAATAATAAAATTAGTTGTTATGTGGGTGTTTCCAAATTATGTAAACATCTATATAATGCCAAACAAATTGTAGAGAAAATTAACGAAAAATTCTCATCAAAGGGAGGCGGAAGCAATACTTTTGCTACAGCCATTATCCCAGGAAAAGAACCCCAAAAAGTTCTTAACTATTTGAGAGAATTGCTTTAGGCAGCATCAAATGTCAACTATTGTAAAAAAATATGGCGGTACATCTGTATCGAATATTTCAAAATTAAAAAATATTGCACAACATATTTTAGAAGATTATCAAAATGATAATAATATTTTAGTTGTTTTGTCTGCTATGGGTAAAACAACAGATGAATTGATTGCTCTTGCCAATAAATCATCAAAATCTCCCAATCCAAGAGATTATGATATGTTGGTATCTTCTGGGGAACAAATAAGCGCGTCATTATTATCAATTATATTAAATGACATTGGCGTAAATGCAGTTGCTTATACTGGTTGGCAAGCTGGAATTGAAACTGACAACCAGCATGCGAGAGCACGTATCTCATGCATTCACACTAAAAGAATTAAAGCTGATTTATCTAAAAAAATAGTTGTAATAGTGGCAGGATTTCAAGGTATTAGCTCTAAAGAGGATATAACAACATTAGGAAGAGGAGGTTCTGACACAACCGCTGTTGCTTTAGCAGCAGCTTTAAAAGCTGATGAATGTCAAATCTACACAGATGTGGATGGTGTATATACAACTGATCCAAAAATTTGCAGAAAAGCTAGAAAACTTGATTCTGTAACTTATGAAGAGATGTTAGAAATGTCTGGACTTGGCTCTAAAGTATTACAACTAAGGTCTGTAGAGTTTGCTAGTAAATATAATGTTCCACTTAGAGTACTACATGCTCATAAAGATGGAGCAGGAACATTAATAAAAAAAGAGGAGAAAAAAATGGAAGGTGCATTAATTTCTGGCATCGCTTTTACGAAAGATGAAGCTGAGATTATGGTTAAAGGTGTTAAAGATCAACCTGGAGTTGCCGCTAAAATACTTGGTCCAATTGGAGATGCCAAGATTGAAGTAGATATGATAGTGCAAAATGTTGGCTCTAACGGATTGGCTGATTTTACTTTTACTGTGAGAAGAAATAGCCTAAAGAATGCTCTACAAGTTATTGAAAAAAATAAAAAAACCATGCTCTATAATAGTGTTAGTAGCGCTCGAAATATAGTCAAAGTATCTTTAGTTGGCGTTGGAATGAGGTCACATGCAGGTATCGCGAGTAAAATGTTCAAGTGTCTTGCTAAAAATAAAGTCAATATTAGGATGATTTCAACATCTGAAATCAAGATTTCTGTCGTTATTGATCAAAAAAACCTAGAAATAGCGGTACAGGCATTACATAATGAATTTAAGTTAGAAAAAAAATAAAATTATAATAAATCTAACTTATGCACAAAAAAGGGAGGGGATGCCATGCTTATTCTTACAAGAAGAGTTGGCGAAGCGTTGATGGTTGGAGAAAATACTAAGATAGTAGTGCTTGGTGTAAAAGGAAGTCAAATTAGGTTAGGTATAGATGCACCTAAAGATATAATGGTTCATAGAGAAGAGATTTTTATTAAAATACAAGAGGAAAAAAATCAAGAAGCATCAAATGATGAAATAATTACTCAAAAATAGTCGAAATGGAGAAGTGGCTGAGTGGTTGAAAGCGGCACCCTGCTAAGGTGTTATAGGGTTTAAACTCTATCGAGGGTTCGAATCCCTCCTTCTCCATAAATAAAAATTTAGATTAGCTAAACATCTTATTGATATATAATGATTAATCACTCAAAAGACTATAATATTCTTTTGACATTCTCTCTGGGTTGAATAGTTTTTTTGCGCGTTTCCTCCCGTTTATCCCCATTTCTTTGGCATGCAAGGGATTATTTAATAAATATATTATTCTTTCTGAAAACATTGAATGATCATGTTTTGGGCAACAATACCCGCATAACCCATCTTCTCCAATGGTTTCGGGCAGACCACCAATATCTGTTGAGACAATAGGTATGCCATTATTCATCGCTTCTACAGCTGTTAATCCAAATGACTCATGTTCTTGGCTTGGTATTAGCATTACATCTGCATCTCTAATCATTTCTACAGCATGAGGAATAAAACCAGGTAGATAGATGTTCTTATCAGGAACATGTTCATTAATGTATGACATGATTTTTGTTTTTTCATTCTCAGATCCGGTGCCAAATATTACTAGATGAGTATTCGGTATTTTTTCAAAGACTTTTTTCATTGATACCATTAAAAACTGATGACCTTTTCGTTCTTCGTAAGTACCAAGCATTACGACCACCTTGTCACCTTTGGATATCTTAAATTCTTCTCTCAGCAAGATATTTTTTATATTTTCATTATCATGAATACTTTCTAAACCATTGTAAATAGTAAGAATATTATTTTTATTTCTGAATACCGGTCTAACTTTAATGGAGTTTGAACATGAGTTGGAAACACCTACTATCGCTTTACAAGATTTATGTAACCACTTATCAATGAAATTCTCATAAATTGTTAATAATCTCGGTGGTTTTGAAGCAAGGTTATGAAAATTATGTATTGATTTATCGTACCCTAATGATTTCCATGCAATATTCGCTATTCGACAGGATTCCCCACCTGGATAACCTCCATTTACAGAGATTAA